>Ga0157345_1000003_pt1 | contig 92195 bp, 72 predicted proteins | sample MOy3yng090410_FD_105398 | JGI IMG/M metagenome (GOLD analysis project Ga0157345, IMG submission 105398) | Arabidopsis rhizosphere microbial communities from North Carolina - M.Oy.3.yng.090410 | ecosystem: Host-associated > Plants > Roots > Rhizosphere | place: USA: North Carolina | collected... | reverse complement strand
TAGACACGGCTACGCATGTAGTACCGACAGCGGAGTACTGGCGGACGGGGGTTCAAATCCCCCCGGCTCCACCACTTCATCATCTAAAGACGTCCACGGACGTCTTTTTTTGTGCCTGAAATCCAGTAAATACGGGGTTTCAGGGCCATTGAGCTCCACAGCGCTTCAGGCAGATCCATTTTGAAATGTATTCCAAGGCGTATTCCAAGCCCGTGACTGGTAAATTTTGGAATACACAAACAGCGTTGGAGTACCCGTGGGAGCCCGAGCCACACGCCTTTCAGACCTAAAAATCAAAGCCGCCAAGCCCAAGGACAAAGACTACACATTGACCGACGGCGACGGCCTTCAGTTACGAGTCCGAACCAACGGTTCGAGGCTTTGGAATTTCAACTACATCCATCCCGTGACCAAGAAACGAATCAACATGGGACTGGGAACATTCCCGGAGCTCAGCCTGGCTCATGCGCGTAAACGCACGGTTGAAGCCAGGGAGCTGGTTGCCCAGGGACTGGACCCGAAAGAGCAACGCGATGCAGATCGCCAAGCAAAAAAAGCTGCGACAGAGCACACCTTTCAAAACGTCGCGACAGCCTGGTTTGAACTCAAGAAAGACTCCGTGACCACCGCCTACGCTGAAGACATTTGGCGCTCGCTCACGCTGCACATCTTCCCGGATCTACAAGCGACCCCGATTTCTGAAATCAGCGCGCCTCAGGTCATCAAGTTGCTTAGGCCGCTTGAAACCAAAGGCAGCTTGGAAACGGTCAAGCGCCTGACCCAACGCCTCAACGAAATCATGACTTACGGGGTGAACTACGGACTCATTCATGCCAACCCCCTGAGTGGAATTCGATCGGTTTTCAAAAAGCCAAAAAAGAAAAACATGGCGGCATTGCCCCCCGATGAGCTCAATGAACTCATGGTGGCAATTGCCAACGCCAGCATCAAAAGAACCACCCGATGCCTCATCGAATGGCAGCTCCACACGATGACTCGGCCCGCAGAAGCTGCGACCACCCGATGGGCTGATATCGACTTCCGTAAGAAGATCTGGACGATCCCAGCGGAGCGTATGAAGAAACGCCGCACACACATTATTCCGCTCACTGAGCAAGCTTTGGCGCTTCTGGAAGCGATCAAGCCCTACAGCGGACACAGGGAATACGTGTTTCCCGCCGACCGCAATCCTCGCACTCATTGCAACAGCCAGACCGCTAACATGGCGCTGAAACGGATGGGGTTTGAGGGGCGACTCGTAAGCCACGGAATGCGCTCCATGGCGAGCACCATCTTGAATGAACACGGGTGGGATGCGGAGCTGATCGAGGTCGCGCTTGCGCATGTGGACAAAGACGAAGTCCGTAGCGCCTACAACCGGGCGGACTACATAGAGCGAAGACGCCCGATGATGGCTTGGTGGAGTGAACACATCCAGCAAGCGGCAACCGGGAGCTTGTCGGTTTCAGCCGTTCAGAGCGCCAAGGGCCTTAACGTAGTCTCGGTGAGATAGACGCAATAACGCTCGTCTCGTATTCACCACTGACGCACTCGCCTGCCGAATCACCCGAGATCTTTAACACAGCCTTCTAGTTCACTCCCCAGGTACCAATCATCACAAAGGCCAAACAATGTGTCCGTAGCAGAGATCGCATTGTTGGCTGACATACGGAACAGTCCTAGATGAGATGTCGAATAACAGGCCAACGTGGCCCAGACCTCGGAGACACCTCATGACCAACCAACACTCCTCCCATACCTTGCAGGCCCAAGACGCTCCGCGCTCTGCGGTCCTATCGCTTATGGTCGATAACCGCCTGACACCTCTGGATCGCAATTGCTGGCACGTGATGCACTCGCTACGGTCGGCTGGAGGTCTGTACACCTTGGCAGGAATGGGTCAATTGCGCTCATACCTCGCGTGCGCCCCGCTGGCAAAACGAGCTTCTTACGAAACCGCCTCGCGAGCGCTAACAGTTCTGCGCCTAACTGGTTGGATAAGCTTGGTCGGCCAGAATAGCGACCTCATTACGGGCAACGTTCTGAACGAGCTATACCAGATCAACGAGAGAGCCCTGAGCTTCCGCGAAGCCTGCGCTCTAGACACCACCCTTCCAGCGCTTCTCGAGAACTGCATCGGCCATAAGCACACCCATCTCGATTGCATCGCGAAGCACATCGAAGCTACGCGGGAGCAAACGTCCATAGACAATGCCGCACTCACGCCGGCACAACGTGACGAGGACGATGAGCCGCCACCCTCAGGAAAACGCCCGCTCTCCACCAGAAAACCTGTACCGAGTCATCCCGCAACAAGAACCTCCGTCACGCAGCAGACCGACCAGAAACACCTCAGCACCGGCGACAGTACGTATAAAAATAAATATAAAAAAATACGTACGTACCGCACACGCGCACGTGAGGAACGCCATTTGACACAGGGGCCAGTGACACTACCGCAATGCTTGGCAAACGCCAAAGCGGATCAGCGACAAGACGTGCTGGCAGCCCTGACTCGACTGCCATCCCAACATCGCCAGCAAGTGCTGGACGAACTCCAGGCGCGCAGTCAACGTGGGTCGGTGCGTAACGTCGTCGCCTATTTCTTCGGATTGATAAATCGAGCATTAGCCGGCGAGTTTCGACCGTGGGCAGGCCGTAAAAAAGAGCAGAAAACTGTCGCCCCCATTACGCCCCCTCCAGTGGCCTCGGCTGCCGCTGAGGTCAAACAAAAGCCCGCCACAAGACCGAAGACAATTCAGCAGGGCCTGCCGCACTTTGCCGAGATGCGCAAGATAATGAAGGGGCCAAGGATTGCAGACGATCTGGCTGCACAGGTCATGAAAAGCTTGGCCTGCCAACCGCTTCCTGCCTAAAGCATGCGTCAGTAATCTCTGCTCAACTGGTTATCAAACAGTCGGGGGAACATTAGGAAATCCCGAATAACCGTTTTCGGATTTACAGCGAACACCGCAGGGAGCAACTTCACATCTCGTCTTGCTGATGTGATCAGCACCCAAAAGCCGCCAGGATCTGCAAGACGGCGCTGCGGTTTCCCGCAGGATCCTCCCGAATGACCGCATCGCTTCCGGCAGCGCGGACAGTCGACATCAATGTCGATGGAAGCATGTTACTCCCCCCACCCACGACGGGCCTTTCCCGTCCGGGCAAGGCCTTTCTTGTTTATTCGGAGGCCTTAATGAACATTCGACTGGCACTGTATCAAGCACTGAAAGCGATCGACGTGCCTGAGCCAAAAATCGATGCTGTAATCCAAGCCATGGAGACTGCGTTGCAGTCACCTCCTACCGTTAAATCCGATCCAGACGTAGAACACTTTCGGACAGAGCTATCTCGCGTCGCATCTGATCTCACCCTCAACATTGGCACGATGATGTTCCCGTTGGTGGCAGCGGCCTTCGTCTTGATGGCGATGACTGATTAACGATCTACTTTTTCGGCAGTACCGAGAACCACCTACCCTATGGCAGGTGGTTTTTTCTTGTGAACCAGAAAGCTAAGCGTGTAGTGCTGCGCAAGCGAGCGAGCGACAGCACTTGCCTTCGCCTTTAACCAAAGGCAGAGGGGCACCCGGTTAAAATCGGGCACATCTAAATTAGTCGTTCATAACATCTGCGCTTATTTCATGGGCTTGCTGACTGGTGGCCACTCGAAGGGATTAGGCTATGTCCATGAGAGGGACTTGCGCTCTCCTCTAATCGTGGTGTTCACGACACAGCTCACCATTATCAGCGCCCTATACCCGATGCTGGGAATGGTTGGTTTCTACGGGTTACGACGGGCAGAAATCAGCCAGAAGCGGTCATTAGGGCTCTGCACGAAACTAACTATCGTAGACAACGCAACGGTAATACGAATGTGACCATGGCTGAAAAGCTTCCCGCCAGCTTGTCGTAGCGGGTGCCGATGCGGCGGTTTTCCTTCAGTCAGCCGAACATCCGCTCAGTGATATTGCGCAGCATGTACTTGGGTTTGTCGAACAGGCGCGGCAAGCCAGGTCTGGGTTTACGCTTCATGCTCCGTAGCGGAATGACCGGATGCATCCGGTAGCGGTCGCAGTATTGCCGTAATGCCACGGCGTCGTAGCCTTTATCGGCGATCAGCCACCTGCACCGCTTTCTTGGTCGACCGCACGGAGTGGGCAGACTCGGCCCGTCTAGAAGAGAATGTGCGTAGTTGATGTCGCTGGCGCTGCCGCCGGAAAGGAGGAAGCGGAGGGGTACGCCGGTGGCGTCACACAGCATATGAATTTTGGTCATCAAACCACCACGGCTACGGCCTATAGCGTGATCGTCAGGCTCATCAGGCCCCTTTTTTGCCGGCCCCAGCAGAGGAACGGGATGCACGTACCGCTGTGGAATCGATCATCCAGGTCTTCAAATCGATCTGCCCGTTTTCATTGAGCTTGAGCTGCAATCGCTTGAGCATCCGATCGAATACCCGTTGGTTTCGCCAGTCACGAAAGCGCTGATAGACGATGGACCAGGGACCGAGCTCATCTAGCATATCGCGCCACGGCGCACCTGAGCAGATCACCCAAAGGATCCCGTTGAGCATTTTTCTGTCTTCACGACGAGGCCGGCCCCTTCGGGTGGGGCCAACGAACAGATCAGCAACGATGCCCCATGCTTTGTCCGAGAGGTTGTATCGACTGGCCATCACAGGACTCCTTTCCTTGGGTGCCGCGCGACTATATGCAAAATCGGGCATTGCGGGGGCTTTGTACCGCTTCGATGGTTCACTTACAGAACCTAATACGAGGGTTCGCAGCTCAAGCGCCCTTGTGGATCCAGGCGTGAAATCTGTAATATCACATTACTGGCACTCACTGCCGAGTGACCAACTGCCATGGAGAAAGGAATGTTCGGCTTCCTGAAGGTTATCGTGGGCGCAGGGGGAACATTCGCAGCTCTGGGAGCTGCCATGTTTTACTCGATGTACGCTGGTTGGTTTAAGTCTGAATTGCTCAAGGTCTTGCCAGCCGAATCCATCTACAAGCTGTTTCTATACTCTCTCGGCAGTTGTGTCCTCTGTTTTGTTTTGTTAATTGCTTTGCAAGCTTTCAGCAGAAAGCCGACAATTTCTGCATCGTCAGATAACAACTCCACTACTATCGTATCTACAGGTCGCGGCAATGTGACCGCACATAAGCCATGAGCCTGTTCACACCAAACATTGACGCTCAGGCAACGAACGGCGGTTTAACAGTAGTCAGCACGGGAAGTGGGCCTATCACGGTAGCACCAACCCCCGCTGCTATTTCATCACTGCTTAACCCCCTTTTGTTGAAAATTGTGTCGACTCACACTCCTTATGATGAGATCGCTGACGTCGAGATGGACTACCGTGGGGTCGATGAAAAAATCGAACACAATAAAGTGTCGGTATATTCAGAAGTCATTGTCGACAATGTAGGCTACATGGAGCTCATTGAAAGTCTTATTTTAACTATCGACGACGAAGAGCCTGGCGCACAAAAAAGGTTTCTTTACGCCATAAATCAGAAGTACAGAACCGCCAGGCGTGAAGTATTTATGCGCCAGACGCTGCGACCAGTTACTGAAGAGCAAAAGCTAAATATAATCCGGATGAACTCCGACGAACTTGTATTGAGAGTCGCCGAGCTCATCGTAGATATCAACACAGGCTTCCATGGCGCTGCATCTGAGCTTGTTGAATGGGCAAGGCAGCTGATAGTTTGCTATGGCTTTATTCACTGCAAAATACTGGAGCCTCCTCAATGATTATTCAAAATACCAGCTCCCCACTCAAGAGCCTTTACGTCGTAGGCGGGCGGGTATTGATGGTTTTGAAATCTAGTGAGTTTGGCACCATGAGCCCCTTGGCACTATTCGAAAGATATCAGGAAAAATTTGAGCGCGTTTCTTTTGCTTACATTCTGTACGCGCTCGACTGGCTTTACGTCATCGGTAGTGTAGAGCTGACGAAGCAAGGTGATATTTCTTTATGCAGCTGATTAAATTATCTGTATTTGATGGAAGCGAAGAAATACGCACCATCACCTTCAAGGAAGGAATGAACATAATTACCAACCTGGGCGAAACTGGTAACCAGATTGGTAAAAGTACATCGCTTCGCGCACTGGCGTTTTGTTTGGGCGGGAAAGCTGAACCCCTCTGGAAAGACCCAGACAACAACAAAGTCAACGAAAAAGTAAAAAAATTTCTAACCAAAGGCGATCTAAGGTTCGAGCTAACACTAAAGATTTCCTCTATTACTCACAGAATCACTCGAGTTCTCTCAAATAAAGTAGGCGCTCGCGAGACCATCGCAACATCCAGCACTATTGATGGCATTGAGTACAAGACCGCAACCGCCTTCATCCGCGAACTACCACGCCTATTCGGATACACTAGAGAACAGCCGAAATTCAACTCGATACGTAGCAAATTCTTTAGAATCAACAGATCCACAAGCAACAACACGCTAAAGTATTTAAACGCTTTCACAACCAACAACGAATACGATTTAATCTACGCTTACCTTTTTGATTTTGAATTCATAGACTCCGTCCGTCAAATCAATTTGATTGAAGTAGAAATTCAGATAGAGGAAAGTCGCGTCAAGACACTCCTTGGCGGGGCCGAGTTAGAGTCTCGCTTGGAAGAAATCGAAAAAATCGATTATAAGATTTCTAACTTGCAAGTCAAGGAAGATAAATACGAACTGCTTGACTCTCAAAACTACGCAATTGCAGAACTTCGCGAGTCTCGAAGAAGCGTAGCCGCACTAACATCGCGAATAGTCAATCTGGAAACCAAGCTTTACTACAACAACAAAACGATTGAGCGGTACAGAAACAACTTGGTAGAGTTTAATGTAGGAGAAATTACCGCCCTCTACAACGAAGCGAAATCCCTAGTGCCAAACCTGAGTAAGACACTAGAGGAAACTGTTGAATTCCACAATTCAATAATGAGTCGTAAGGCCGCCTACATCGAAGAGCTTTCTGCGGATACAGCAGATGAACTTGACTCATTAAGAAGTAGCCTTGCTCAACGGCTAGCCGACGAAAAGTCTATCGTTAAAGACCTTTCGAGGGATAACCATTTTAGCGGTTTGATTCTGGCTGAGAAACAAATGCAAGACCTGCGTGAAGCTCGAGGACGACTTGCATACGTCACCAGCGAGGTAGAGGCTTCTCGTAAAAGAATTGCAGAATTAAAAAGTATAGTTGAAGACATCAGGCGAACTATCGCCGTGTACTATTCAGATCTACATACAAAGCTGGAAGTTTTCAATGAGGCCTATGCCGATATCACCAAAAGGCTATTCGTTACTCACCACAACGAATTGGTGGTTACAGCCGCGCCAGATGGAAAAGCAGATTTCACAATCGTAAACGAGGAACTAAACACCGGCGATGGTGTTCCACGGGCTGCTGCTATGGCTTTCGATATGGCCTACGTGCACTTCGTTAATAAGTTCAAATCCAAACTTCCTTCATTTACCATTCAAGATTATCTAGAAGTTGTTGACGAGGACAAGCTAATCAAGCTTTTCAGCTTCGCCAACGAGAAGAAAATTCAAACTATCGCAGCAATTTTGAATGACAAACTGGATGGTTTCGACAAAAAGTTCCTGAAAGAAAACACCATCCTCGAGCTTACTAAAGAAGAAAAGTTTTTCAAACTTCAGTGAGACCGCACTGGGTAAAGAGCAAGGGGCGCAACAGCGCCCCTCGTACATTCATTGCTAGTTTCTGTACGTAAGCCATCGAAACGCTACAAAGCTCCCGCAATGCCCGATTTTGCGTAGAGTCGCGCGGCACCCAAGGAAAGGAATTCTGTGATGGCAAAACGGTACGAACTCTCGCATGAGGCCTGGACTGTGGTCGCAGATCTCTTCACTTAAATCCATGGCCGGGGGCGACCACCTGATGCTTGATGGCCTACTCTGGGGGCTCTGCTCAAGCGCTGTCCGCGATCCCCGAGCCTCATTAGGCGCATCATCGAGCGAATGTTTGGCAAAGTGAAAGAGAACCGCCGGATCGTGACACGCTTCGATAAGCTCGCGAAAAGCTATGCCGCTATGGTCTCACTAGCTTGTTCCATGCGCTGTTTGTGGTACATCTCTTTTTGTACAGAGCCTAGATACCTGCGACTGGCTCCTATTGGCCGTTTTCTGCCCGTCGCGAAACGGCAGAAAACGACCCTAACTACGCCATTGTGACTGCTAATTATCATGCGCCCCAGACCTTCGGCAGAAAGCTCTCGGTCAACCTGTATATCAATGTTGTCGACTTGCACGCCTATGCGATTCACGGCGTCGATCGCCAAGGCAGCTCCGTGCTCCGCCATTCCCAAAGCTCCCTGCGCAGGCGTGGCTTGGGGACCATGCCACACCTGCGCAGGGAGCCGACAAGGCCGAAAGCCGCGTCAGCACCACAGGCAATCGATGCATATGCACCTATCACAGCGGCTGCACCTGCCCGATGAAGTGCAACTCATGAGATGGGCCGTCACTGCAAACCGCAGTGACGGCCCCGCCGACGCCTCAACATCACGGGAAAATCCTGAATCCTAAAACGTGCGGCGTACATGATGATGCCCCCATACACTGGCCCAGCAAAAACCTAAGACGACAGGTTCGAGAGTCGTCATCCCAACAGCGCAAGACTCCTGCGAGCGCTGATCCAACAGGGTGGAGTTAGCCAGGTATGCAAGGTTCCAGAAGCATACCGACCCATACCCATGGGGCGGAGCCGCTTTTTTCTGTAGACCTATTCCCTAATATGCCGCTACGACGCTGTCCCAACTAGCGGGCCTTTGCGCAATGGCAACCGCTTCCACTTAACAATCCCATCCATTTCCTTGAAGTACTCATCAACATTAAAAACTAACTCATCCCGCTCCATCTCCGTCCGACCTTCCAGCAGGAAGGAAGACGGACGTCTCAGCCGAGACACCGGTGTTTCCTGAACACCATGCCCCTGCCCTTCGGGGATCTCGCATAGCGAGTTGGCACCAACACTTACCAATGATTTTCAGGACAGGACAACAGCACAAAACAAAGCCAGTGAGTGGATGGGATATGGACGATTTGACCTACACACTGCGGCAACTTTGCCGGCGCAATCGCGATGGCAGTCACAACACTCAAGCCGATCGTATCCGCTCACTGGGGCTGATCGCCCGCCAATTGCGTGAGTCTGGTTTCAAGCAGATGAAAGCCCCCTCGCTCAAGGGCAAACACGTACTGGCACTGTTGGATCGCTGGCAAGACGAAGGCCTGTCAGTTGGCACCATCAAAAATCGGCTTGCGCACCTTCGATGGTGGGCCGAAAAAATCGGTAAGGCTGGCATTCTCCCCGTGGACAACACGCAGCTGGGTGTGGCCGAACGGCGGTTCGTCACTAACGTTAGCAAAGCTCAGGAACTGGGAACTGACCTTGGCAAGATCACCGATGCCCATGTGCGCATGAGTCTCCAGCTTCAATCGGCGTTTGGATTACGCCGTGAAGAAGCGATCAAATTTCAGCCTAGGTATGCGGATCAAGGAGATCACATTCTCCTCAAGGGCTCATGGACAAAGGGTGGGCGTGATCGCTCTATTCCGATCACTACTTCGCAACAGCGCGAGGTGCTGAACGCGGCACATCAGTTAGCGGGAGGCGACTCATTAATCCCGGCTCACAAAACGTATATCCAGCAGAGAAACACCTACGATGGTCAGTGCAAGGCAGCAGGCCTGAGCCACATGCATGGACTGCGTCATCATTATGCACAAAGCCGTTACATAGCGTTGACAGGATGGAAGGCACCGGCGGCTGGGGGGATCACGTCCAAGGAATTGACCCCAATGCAGCGTTCTCAAGACCATACCGCTCGACAAATTATCAGCCGTGAACTCGGGCATGAGAGAACACAAATTACCGCGACTTACCTCGGCCGATAATTCAGGGCTTTCGACGTCGGTCCTCAACAACCCAAATCTGAAATTGGTGGTGACCACAGGTTTAGTGAGAGGCCTCATACAACATTAAGAAACAGTCGAAAGCCGATTACCGGATTGACAGCCGAAGTCCTCAGGGGCACTTTTGCTATGCATCTAGCTGATTCGTTCAGCACCCAAGCCGCCAGGATCTTCAAGACGGCGCTGCGGTTCTCCGCAGGATCCACCAAATGACCGCATAGCTTCCGGCAGCGCGGACAGTCGACTTGATTGTCGATGGAAGTATGACTTTCCCACCCACGACGGGCCTTTCCCGTCGTGGGGAAGGCCTTTTTTTGTTTTAGGAGGCCTTAATGAAAATGGAACTGGCGATGTATCAGGCACTGCGCGCAATCGACGTGCCTGAGCTCAAAGCCGAAGCTGTTATCCAAGCATTGGAATCTGACATGCTCACACTACTCGCGACGAAAAGTGATCTCACCAACTTAGAGCAGCGACTGACTGCTGAACTGACTAAAGCCGATCATCGGCTGACTTCCGAGATATCTAAAATTGATCATAGGTTGACTGCAGAGATCGCTAAATCTGATCTCAAATTGTCCATTCGCATGGCTTCCATGCTCGCGGTGACGATCGGCATCTTGATCGGAGCGATGAAAGTTTTCGTATAGTTCTCTTAACGATTACTGAAACTAAGAAAATCACCTGTCCTTCGACAGGTGATTTTTTTGCGACTCTTGGTTAGAGGCAAGACAGTGAGTTCGACAAATCACTGCTCTGATGGCTATCAAGAAACTTAGCCCAATTGCCGCCTAAGAGAGCCTCGAAACCGTGACACGATTGACCGAACAAGAGCCAGTCAATAGCCGACGCGAAGAAGTGGATCGGCTGACCTGCCACGCTTGCGCCGCGAAGCCGAACACCTAAGCCGCATTAACATCCAGGACAACACCAAAGGCCGCCGCTCAGGCGCTTCCGCGCCGCGATGGGTTGTGGCTAATGACGAGGTGAAGACGGCGCTGCAGTTGGCTCGTCATGCGTCGCCGCCCCATAGCCGCAACTTGCTCGCCCGAGACGAAAGCTATGCCGCGTTCCTGCATAGACCCGTGCTTCCGGCCGCGAAACGCTGCATGAACACGGGCTGAAGGGCATTCATGAACTGCGCGCGGCCTACGCCTGCGAGCGTTACGAGCTGCTTACTGGTCAGGCCACAACGGTCAATGATGGTCACTGCTATCGCATTGACCGCAACTTTGATCGACAGCTGCGGCAACAGATCAGCGTTGAACTCGGGCATAACCGGATCGACGTGGTTTAGGCCTACATTGGAGGCAGAGTATGACTCAAGCCTTTAGATATGATGCTATCCCTGACCGGCATACTGAATGGCTCGAAGGTCACGCAGCAACGAAACCTACGGCAAGCCCGAATCATGCAAGCGGCCATCAAACAGCGATGGCAACGAGATGACCTCTGGACATCGCAGCTCAAACACCTTCGCTGGTTTTTGACTCAGCATCTCAAAAATCACTCAGATTCCACCCGGTACTACTACCAACTCACTGCCGTATTAATCTGGAAGCGCGTAGGGAAAGACGATATACGAATGGCCAACCCAAAGACCGCCGCGTCATCATTAAATTTCCTGCTCCAGCAGTCTGCCATGCTTTTGTAGCCACGCCTTGGCTTTCTCCATTGTTGGTGCCTGTGCGTTTACGATGTTCCAAAAACGGGGCGTGTGGTTAGGTTCGATAAGATGGGCCAGCTCGTGTACGACTATATAGTCGATTACGAACATAGGTGCTTTGATCAAGCGCCAGTTGAAGATCACGTTGTCGTTCGGTGTACATGAGCCCCAGCGGTACTTGCCGTCTCCGATTTTGGCTTCCTTGTAGGTGACGCCGAGATTGTTGGCATATATCTTCACGCGCGGCAGTATTTTTTCCTCGGCGCGCGCCACGAACCAGTTTCGGAATGCCGCAGATTTTCCCGCCAGCGCTTGCGGCACCAAAAATCTCTGCTCGAAGCGAATGCCACCAGCGCCTGCCACCAGCTCAATTCGGTATTGCCGCCCCAGATAGGGCAGGGATTCTCCGGACACCAGCTCCTTTCCCGGCGAATCTGGCAGCGGGCTGTATTTCTGCGCATGGCGGGTCTTTTCGTAGAGCCACAACTTGCGCGACTCCACGACCTGATGGATCTTTTCTAGAGTTGTCCCTTCCGGCGCCTTCACCACAATTGAGCGGTCACGCTCGACCGAGATGGTTAGACTCTTGCGCTTCGAGTAGACAACTTTATAGGGCAATTCCATATCAACTCACGTACAGAATTTGATCGTTGTTCTTCTCGGCGATTTCCATCACACGCGAAATGATCTGGTGACGCAAGGTCACTACTCCTGGCAATGAAGCGAAGGTCTCCGACAGCAAAATTTGCTGAATCTCCGCCTTTAACTTGTAACGTGCCGGCACACTCTCCCAAAAGCTTGCCAGTTTCAACTCACGTTCTATCACCAGGTAGATCTGTTGGGTCAGGTCGATCAGCACGGCGATACGCTCGTCCAGTTTACCTGCATAGCTAGGGTGTTGCTCCATGGCAATAGATAGCTCGGCCTGAAACATGCGAAAAAAAGGCATCTGCTTTTTCTTGTGTAGGCCGTAGGTCGGCTCGTTGCCGGCGTCGATGATACGTTTGCGCAGTCTCTCCAGCTCATCGTAAATTTTCTGCCAATTGTTGGCGAATTCTCGCAGGATTTCCTCAAGCGCGACAGAAAAAGAAGCCTGCAGCTCCGGATCATCGTCCAGCTCTATGTCCAGATGGTGGCGGATGGCGTGCTCAACTTCGGCAGCCTTGGTTTTGGCGCGCTTACGCTTGCCAACCTGCGTCTCGAAGTCCTCGTCGAGGATCGAAATCGGCTTTATCTTCTGATCAATTCCTTTTGAGGCCAGATATTCATCAGTGATCGCCCGCAGCTTGGGCGGAATGCCCTTCATGCTCAGGCGCTGGTCATTCAGATGACGGCCGGCCAACACATTGATCTCGGTAAGCGCGTTGTAAGAACTCAGGTACCCCAGCGACTCCTTAGCAGGGAAAACCAAGTCGAGACTGCGGGTCAGCTTCTTGTAAGCCAACATAAATTCAAAGCGCACATCCTCGTCGTAAAACAGGTCAAAAAAGGCATCATGGTCGTTGAGATCGGTCAGGCCGTACTGTTCTAGTAGATCTATGATGGCCTTAAAGTCGGCATGCAGGGCGCGCAATTCGTCCTCAGGGAAGCTGAGGCAGTCGAGCAACTCCTTCTGCTCGCGTTCGTCATAGTTGTCGATTGCCTTCTTAAGATGGTGGCCGATACCCACGTAATCAACGATAAAACCCTTTTCCTTGGCTACTCCGCTTACCCGGTTTACACGGGCGATCGCCTGCAGCAGGTTGTGGGCAACAATCACCTTATCGAGGTACATCACCTGCTCGATGGGCGCATCGAAGCCAGTCAGCAGCATGTTATTGACGATCACGATTCCGATTTCGCCAGTCACGCCTTCGTCGCTGCCGCCGAAGGGCAACTTGAAACTTTTGATGGCCCGTTTGTGGCGGGCGCTGTCGGTGTAGGCCTTGATGTGTGGCAGGTCGTTGTGACTGCCGGAGATCACCACGTCGGTCTTAAGATTTTTTAACCGATCCAAGTCGAGATTGAGCGGATTGGCATGCACTAGCTTCTCGATGGCCGCCGCCAACGCCGCATCCAGCGCCCCCTTGTAACGCACTGCCGCCTCGCGCGATGTAGCCACTACCTGGGACTTGAAACCGTTGGGGAACACGTGCTCCAGATAGTGCGTCACCATATCCGTAGCTTTGGCCTCGATGGTGGATCTGGTTTCCAGATAGGCGTCGCGGGAGCCGTAACCAAGGATCTCAAGCCGCTGCTCTAGGTTGTATTCACTGAACACGTCGGCGAACACAGCATCCATGCCAAGTTGGTTCACCACCTCGGCGTTGTTCGTCCGGCCTTCGTAGACAATCTCCAGCGTCACACCGTCCTCAATGGCCTGGCGCATGGTGTACTTATCAATATAGTCGCCAAAGACCCTTTCGGTCTTGTCGATGGGAGTGCCGGTGTAGCCAATGCGCGCTGAGTTGGGGATAGCCCTGTCCAGATTCGCACCGAGCAAAGAGTATTGCGAGCGGTGCGCTTCATCGGTCATCACCAGGATGTTCGCGCTGCTGTTCAATTCCGGAAAAGATTCCGACAAGTCTGTCTCACGGAACTTGTGGATCATTGCCATCACCAGGTCGGAGGAGTCACTGCTCAGCAGTTCCTTCAGTTTGACGATGCTGTCCGCCACCTTTACGGTAAAGCCGATACTGCCGCCAGTCTCTCCGAGTTGCTGCTCCAGTTGCGTGCGATCGGTAACGAACACTACTTTCCATTTTGAGAGCTGAGCGTGGCGGTACATCTCTCGCACCATAAACATCATGGTCAGCGACTTGCCGGAACCCTGGGTGTGCCAGACGATGCCACTACGCGCCCTCGGGGTCTTGCCGCTCAACAGGCGCTGCACCGCCAACTTCACGGCGCGGAACTGCTGATAACGCCCGACAACCTTGATCAATGCGCCCTTTTCCGATTCCGAGAAAATGGTGAAGGTACGGATGATGTCCAGTAGGTTCTGCCGGTCTAGCATCCCCACCACTAAACGCTGTTGGTCGTTGGGGCTGCTACCGCCGTGGACGAGATCTTCTACCGTGCGCGGCCAGGGGTCGGACCAGCGGTAGAAATGCTTTTCGATGTGCGTGGTGATGGTGCCGAACTTGGCCTGATTACGGCAGGTGGCCACCACGAACTGGTTGAAATAGAACAGTGGCGCGCTACCCTCACCCTTGGCGCCGCGCTGATCGCTGTACCGCAGCATCTGGTCGATGGCCTCGGGGATCGGCTCCCTAACCTTGGGAGATTTGCACTCGATGACCACCACCGGCATTCCGTTCAGGAACAGAACAATATCCGGGCAGATATGATGCTCCGTGCCGAGGATGCGCACCTTGAACTGGCAAATGGCGATGAAGCGGTTATTGCTCAGGGTCGCAAAGTCGATGTAGCGCACCGTCGGACTTTTTTCGCCGGTCTGGCGGTTCTCCGCCACGCTGGTGTTTTCCAGCAGTAGGTTCAATACGTGGCGGTTGTTTTCCAGCAAGTTGGTGCTGGGAAAGCTGGCGGTGAGGCGCTTTACTACCTCATCTACTTGATCGTCTTCCAGCCAAGAGTTGATAACCTTCACCTGCTCGCGCAACACGGGTTCCAACACCACCTCGTCGAAGCTATTGCGCTGACTGTCCTTGGGCGCCTGTTTCATTTCTAAATCCCAGACCTCCCAGCCCAACCCCACCAATTGATCGAGCAACGGTTTCTCGACGTGGCTGCGCTCATCGATACGGATAGAGATGGGAGTCTTGTCCTGATAGGCCATGCGGGATTCCTTGTTAGTGTACTGCAGCTTGTACGAGGAGCGGGGTGACGCAGCGCTCGCCAGTGAGGAGGTCGTGCACTAGTCCAGTTTTAAGAGAGCGAAGCTTTTCGGACAGAGCTTTTTTTTCGACAATATCAGCCGAAATTGATCGAAGTACGCTTTCGATCTGTTCGAGTTCATATCGTGATGGAACGGGTAATCTTGTGGTACGCAAGGTCTCGGCACGTATCGATGCCATGATTCCTCCTTGCTCATCCTTCGCGAAATGCTCAAGAACCCAAGGAGAATAATTTATCTGGAGGCAAGCAATGTAGGGAGAATACTTTGCTTGATCTATTGAAATGGTCCATACATGTTTCGATGACAGAGCTTCCCCTATATCATCGGGAACCACGCAACAACGTCCAACCGTTCCCATAATCGTGATCATTAAATCTCGAGGCCGGACAAGGTATCTTCTTAATTGCTGTGCCTTCTTGGGTGGAACCAATCTCTTGTAATCGGAGACAAACTCTTCAGGAAAGACGTTATCAATACCGAGCAACGGAATCCCCGCCTCGGCCAACTCCTCCTTCAATAGTGCGCTTCCAAATGGGCCACTACGCATCGCTGGATCTACATCGGCCAGCAGCGATTTTAACTCCTGCACATCCCACTCCATCGGAATCCTCCCGAGCGGGGAATCCTTGAAGGCATGAGTGTCCTCGGAGCGGATATTGCCGTGCTCATCGATGCCTTTGGTGAGCAAGTCCTGCATCAGGCCTGCCCTAATACGCTGCTGCTTGGCAATAAGCGTCTCGGTTTGATCAATGGCGCGGTCAAGCGTTCCAAGGATTTCGCTGATTTTCCTTTGCTCGTCCGTGGACTCGGGGAGGTCTATCGGAAAGTTGTTGATGAACCCCGTTTTCAAACCCGGCTGAGCTGAACCGGAAATCCGGTTGCGGATAATTATCTGGCCGCGGTCTGCTAGCAACGTGTAATAAAGGTATTCCTGCGTGATCTTTGATTCGTCACCGCGCAGGAGGAACAAATGCTCGTTTATGCTCGCAGGACCCTCGCCGGGATCACGGAACATGCCGACTTTTCCCGTATTGGCACCGTCTTTGTTAATCAGCACATCTCGATCTTGGAGATGGCCCTTAGTCATCGCTGCATAAAATTCGTGCGGCACGCGTTTCACGTCCCTAAGTTTGACGCCACCCTGTTGCGAGATGTTTTCACCGCCAAGACTCATCACTTCACCGCTATCTGTGGACACGCCGCCCTTTGGCCGTGATCCGCTTTGAATCACAGCAATGACATCGGCGAGATCGGTTTTGTGCCAATTCATTGCGCCGCCCCGTAATAACCGAGACCGGTGAGGAAACCTTTGAGCGTAGCCAGCGTATTCTCCCGCTCTGCCTCCAGCGTCTGACTCGACACTGCATACTTGTCCCACAGGCTCTCGACTATGGTAAGCAGCACGCGTTTCTCGGCATTGAGATAGCGCAGCAGCTCCTCGTTAGAGTTGTTGTGCAGTTTTTTCAGGATCAGGCGCCTCGCATCTTGCTCACCCAACTGGCCGCCGATGACCGCGAGGAGGTCATCGATGCGAGCGAGTCGCTTCTCCAACGCAGCCAGATCCTTTTGCAGGGCGGTGAGTTTTTTCTTCTGCTCCTTCACTTCCGGGTTCAGGCTCTGCGTTGTGGCCTTGGCATGGGCGATAATCGTCCTGGTTTCAGCTTTTGCTTCTTCTCCACCGATACGTTTTAGTTGCAGTTTCTGCTCTAGCTCGCCCTGCTCGATCTTGAGCCGGTCCTTGTGGTCCCTGATGCGCTTTTCGATGGAGCTGATACCGTCGCGCAGATCTTCGTACTGCTTGCGCTCCTTTCTGGCGGAGTCGGTTCTGGCATCGGCGAGGTCGTCAATCAAGGTCTTCAGAAGTTTCTTGATGACTGCGGCGGTGAGCTTGGCCTCGGCGTCCTCGCCTTCAACCTCGTCTGGCTCGTAGTTAGTAGTATCGGCGGCGACTTCTACGGCCTCGGCCAGTTCGCCCTGCGCCTCGTTGATCTTGCCTTGCAGTACCTCGATCTCGTCGGCCTCCTTCTGAAAGTATTCGGCGATGAGGTAACTATCCGGGACCAAGGTATGGTGCCAGCCGGTGGAGACGACGGTTTTCAAGTCGTAGCGAATGGCCTGCCACCAGTTGACGAACACACCAGCGCTCTTGAATTCATCCAACACACCCAGAGGCTGGAGCTTGTGCTTAAGCGTGGTGAGCAGTTCGCTGCGCACATCTGGCAGCTTACGCCCTTCCCTCAATTGGGCGAAGTCGTCCCTCGCCACCTGCCACCATTGCTCCAGTGCGGTGTAATGCTCGACGAGTCTGGCTTGCAAGTTGTCGTCCGTTTCCAGCATCGCCTTGATGGCGGACTTGGTGTCCAATGCAGGACGGAAGGCCATGTAGCTCGGACGCAGGAGTTTGAACAGGGTGTCGGGCTGCACACCGAACTTGTCGAACTCTGACTGTTTGGCGGCGATCTCGCTAGCGGGGATGCCACCAATGAGGTGAGCCTGCACGTCTTCCGGGTTGGGGGCGGGAGTGTTGTCGACGTATCGACGAATGTTGAGATTGAAGTCATGCTGGCTGACGATCTCATCCCTGTCCACCAGACGGCTGTATTTGTCGATGGTCAGCTTGTGGGTGAAGACGTGGTCGATTTTCTCAATGTCCTCAGGGCGCAGCTTATTCTGGTTCTTGCCCTCGGCGTATTCGCGATCGGCGTTGATGAACAGGACCTGGTTTCGCAGCGCGTCGGGCTTGCTTTTGTTGACCACCAGCACACAGGCGGGGATGCCGGTGCCGTAGAACAGACCAGGCGGCAGGCTGATGATGGCCTCAAGATAATCGTCTTCGATCAGCAACTCGCGGATGAGTTTTTCTTTGCCCCCGCGGAACAGCACACCATGGGGCATGACGGTAGCCATGTGGCCCTCCGGCTTGAGGCTGGCGATCATGTGCTGCACGAACATGAGGTCGGCTTTCTTGCCGGTTTCTGGGCAGAACTCGCGAAAGCGGCTGGTGAAGCTCATGGTGGCCCGGCTGTAGTTCTGCGAAAACGGCGGGTTGGCAAGCACGCGGTCGAACTTGCGCGGCTGGCCGTTTTCAAGAATCTGCGGGTCCTCCAGCGTATCCCCGTTTTCGATGGTGAAGCGGGTGATGTTGTGGAGGATCATGTTCATGTTGCAAATGGACCAGACCGTACCGTTGGAGTCCTGGCCGTAGAGAGCGAGGTCATTCGGGTCTTGACCCTGCTCTTCCACATACTGATGCGCCTGAATGAGAAAGCCGCCGGAGCCGGCGGTGGGGTCATAGACGGTATTGCCGGCCTGGGGCTTTGTAAGCTGTACCAACAGGCGCACCACTTCGGCCGGCGTATAGAACTCTCCGCCCTTCTTGCCGGCGCTGTCGGCGAAATACTTAATCAGGAATTCGTAGGCGGCACCAAGCAGGTCGGGGAACTCGAAGTTGTCATTGACCAGCACGAACTGGGGCTGGTTGAAGTGATCGAGTAGGTCTTTCCACTTCTGATCAGGGATCTTAGTTTTACCCTTGACGGCGTTGAAATCGATGTTGTTCTTCAGCACCTCGGCCAAGGCGTCGTTCTCATCCTCGATGGCAGCAATTGCCTTGTTGAGCATGTTACCAATATCGTGCTTGAGGTGCTTAAGCGGCGGCACCTCGTTGCCATCTTCATCCAACCAACTCTCGTGCCAGCGGGCGCGGGGCGGCACAAAGAAGGTGTCGCCGTAGGAGGTCTTGTCATTGAGCAGTTCCGCCACCAGCTCTGGCTGGCCCTTCAGGTGGGCGTAGGTGGTATTACGCAGCACCGCACGCTTGCGGTCGAACTCATCGGACAGCCGCTTGATGAACAGCATACCGAAGATGAATTCCTTAAACTCGCTGGCGTCCATCTTGCCGCGTAGGATGTCGGCGGCTTTGAAGAGGAAACTTTCGAGCTGGGAGAGGGTTATTTTTTCTTGTTTCATGAACAATTCACTTTCCTGGATTCTTGGCCGTATCGTCTGTATGGGGAGCGTTCAATCCTTCCATCGACTGCTGCTTGATCCACATGTCGATGTCAGCGCGGGAGAAGCGCCATGCCCCTCCGACTTTAAAGGCCGGGATTTTTTTGGCTGCCGCCAAGCGATAGACCGTTCGCTTACCTACTTTCAGGTAGGCAGCCACATCTTCGAGGGTAAGTATTTCGCAGGTCTCGTCTTTCATCGTGCCCTAAGCCACTGCGGCAGCCCGCACCCGTTGTAATGGTAATTTTGGCAAGGATACGGCTAACCTGAGCATCTTTGTACAAAAAATGGTAGGGCTTGGGATGATCAAACCAAAGATCTGGCATCGCCCTGAGCAGGATTGTTGACTGCGACCTGGAAGACCGCCCTTAACAACTCCGGGAGCACAAATGGATCAGGCAACCCAACCCAGGGCAAGCGGCTCATACACCGCCAACCTCCTCGGCAACATCCGAAGCCATTTGGCCGGGCTGCAAGGCTACGACGTGATGGCGCTGGAGCTCATCCAGAATGCGGATGACGCGAAAGCCAAGGAAATCCTATTCGATATCACGGACAGCGGCTTGCTAGTGCGAAACAGCGGCCAGTTCACCTACTGTGGCGACCTGGATAAGCCATGCGCGCTTCTTGCCGAAGGCAACTACAAGTGCGATTACCATCGCATAACGGATGTCGGCAGCGGCGGAAAGCTGTCACGAGGCGAGAATATCGGTCGTTTTGGTATCGGTTTCGTATCCACATATCAGGTGACGGACCATCCCGAGATCCGTTCGTCGGACATCAAGCTGACGCTTTACCCCGAGCGTGGGCAATGGTTCATTGATGCTTTCGAAGAGCCAAACGGCACCTCATTCTTCCTGCCCTGGGCAGACGATCCCAATACTGAGGCGCGGCTCGCGCTTGGGGTTTCCCATGTCAGCCCCGCGCACATCGATCAGCTTGCCGCTGACTTCCAAACCGTTCTAAGCAAGAGCCTGCTGTTTCTTCGCCATGTCCAGAAAGCTGAGGTGCGGCGAAATGGGCAGCTCCTGCTGGCCTGCGACCTTGATAGGAGTGACAGTTCGGACCTCATTGTCAGTTTCAGCCCCAGCGGTATTGTTGAGCACTGGCAAATCCTCCGTGCCGATGCAGCAGATATGGCCCAGCGCTTGTACATGACGCACCCTCGGCTGGAGACACTTCATCGAAGCACCAAGATAAGCATCGGTCTGCGAATTGATCCTGAACCACTGGCTGAGGGCCTGCTCTACGCGTTCTTGCCCACCGAACAGTCCACCGGGCTCCCCCTGCACATCAACGCCGATTTCTTCCCTGAATCTGATCGCAAAGCTTTGATCTTCGCCGGACATCAACACGAGCAGGCGTGGAACGAGATGCTCATCGACGCCGCAGCGGTTGAACTGGCTCGAGATCCCGAAAGCCTGCTGCAAATGCTTGGCCCCGTGCAGTTGTGGCAGATCCTTGGGCGGGCATACGACCTTTCCTCCAAGCCATCAGGGCATCCACCTTGCTTCAAGCGTTTTTGGGAGCGCCTAAAGGCCACCGCGACACAAGCACATATTGCTGGGGCACAGGACGGCAGCCTCCAGCGGCCCAACGGAGTGTTCCTGCCACGCAGCCCTTTGAACGAGTACCAAGCAAAGGCACTGCTGGAGGCGGGAGGCAGACTCGTCGCCGAAGAGCTGCGGCCGTTCCTAACAGCGATGAACCAGCTGGGCGCGCCGATTCTGACGCTCGAACGTCTGGTTGTGCTGCTGGAATCCGCGATGGCGCAGCAAGTGGCGGGAGCGATGCAAGTGAACCAAGAGCGGCTGGAGCATTTCTATCGCCCTCTCTGGAGCATCATCAATGACCTTCTTCCAGAATCGGGAACGGCCAACCTGAGCGCGAATCCATCAGTGCAACGCTTGCAGGCATTGCCGTTTGTTGTCACCGAGGATCTTTTCGCGGTGACCATCAACCAGTCCTACGTCGCCTCCGCCGCACTGGATGCGGAGCGTATTGCGGCGTTGCTACCCAGGCTCGCCATTGCCTCCCGCGTTATCACAGAGCTCCCGAAGATCACTCGGCTGATAAAGCTGCTCGATCTCAACGCGGTGGTTTCGCACATCAGTTCGATGTGCGAAACCGAACCAGTCGAAAAAGTCATCGGCGTCGATCCGAAAGACCTACGCGATACCTATTCATTGTTTGCTGACCTGGACCATCAAGCCACCGTTGAGAAAACGGTTTATCAAAAACTACGCGGTCTGCCCATATGGCAATCAAGTCGCGGTTTGGTGAAAGCCAACCAAGCGCTTCTGCCGGGAAACTTCATAGACCCGACCGGCCAAGCGGATTTGCTAGACGTATCTGTCCTGACCGAATCAGCCAGGGACTTCCTATCGACAAAACTGGGAGTACAGACGCAGACGATCGAGGCGTTTGTGCAGACCGTGCTACCGACATTCTTCGGCGACGACGGTCCGCTGGACGCAACCAAGTTCAGCCAGCTCATCAGCGAGCTCGCCAATCACCCAACCCTGGTGAACGATGATGACATCCGTCGGTTGCTGGGGTCGCTTCCGATCGCTCCTACGCAAGATGGAGGCTGGTCGCGGCCTGTCAACGCCTATCGCCGCACTGACGATCTTGTGAAAGTACTTGGTGACGCGATCCATCTGTGGCTCGACGCCAGCCGTGTGCCCAATACGCGATCGGTACACACCTTTATCGACAGCCTGGGAATCCTGCGATCACCGATCGCCAGACACCTGGTCGATCGAATGCTGTCCATTGCTGAGAAATACCTACCAACCGAAAATACCAAGCGTGCCAGCAGTGAGGCCTTTTACATCCTGTGCGACAACTACGAAGATTGGAAAGACAAGAAGGCCTTTCAGGATGCCCTTAAGGATCTTCAACAGGCGGCGTGTTTCCCTGCAGATGGGGATACGGAAGAGTGGCACATAGCCGACTCCCTGTACGCCCCTTACCGGGCTGACGCTTTCCGCTCTCAAGCCAATATCCTCGATTTCAGGAATACGGTACGTCTGAAAACAGACTTGCTGGAAAAACTGAATGTTGCCATCAACCCCGAAACCCAGCGGGTCATCAACCACCTACAGCACTGCATCACGATGGGGGTGCAACCCCACGTCTCGACGTATCAGGTGTTAAACGAGCGCGCGCAACGATCAGATCCACTCATTGCTACTCTCGCTGGCTCGCGGTGTATTTACGTCGAAAGCCAAAAGACGTTCGTTCGCCCCAACCAGCTGTACTGGGTAGCGCAACAACTCGGGCGTTACGCCTACACCATTCCGGGCAATTACGAGTCATTCAAGCCGCTCTTTGATGCAATCGGGGTAAAGAATGCTCCGGCAGGCCGGGATTTCATCGACATCCTGCTCGACATCGTTGGTGAGTATTTCGAACAATCCAAGGCTGTGACAGGTCCAGATCGGGCAGTCTATGATATCTGCCTGACCTGTGTGTCTGCCGCCCATGAGCACGAGGAGTTGACGCCATCCGACCTGCGTCGTTTGCAGGAAGCGCCAACCATCTTGAACTTGCAAGGTCGACTTACTCATCCGGACGAGGTGCTGCTTCAAGATAGCGAGTGGCACGCGGGATTCTTCGTCGGCGAACTTGACCAAGCCCTGTGCAAGCCGGCACCGGAGCTTTGGCCATTCATCGAAATGGTCGGCGTCAGACGGTTGAGTGAAAGCGCGCAGGTTGCACTTGAGTTCGTGGATGGACCGGAAGCCAACGAATCCGCGCTCGCTGACAAACTGATGGACCGGATGGACATCCTCGCCCGATTGCTTCACGACAAGCCGACAACTGTTCAGAAAAAGATCCGAGTTGCTCTCTCGGGCCTGAAGGCAGTCAGCCACAACGTGGTCCGCATTCAAGCCTCCGTCTATGTTGGGGGAGATCAGGCAATCGCTCCTCCTACTTCTGCACAAGCGTTTTACGAGCCTGAGAATGGGCGCTTGATCCTCGCTCGCCCCATTAGCGATCGCAGTTGGGCTCATATTCTCAACGCGTTATTCCATCAATTAATGCCAGAAGAGTCAGGGAGCGAAATCTCTAAGCTGACGCTCAGCGTTCGCCCTCTAATGGGGATGACGGTTGAAGAAGCCCATCGTGAGTTAAGCGACGCCGGCATTCCGTATCTGGATGCGGAAGCCAGCAGTGTTGGGGATTTGACTTCACCCGACCTTGATGAGATGAGCGGTGCCACGGAGCCTTCCAGCCGCAAGGAAAGTGATACGGCGCCTGCGCCAGACGAGAGCTCTGACAAGCGCGAACCGCACCTCCGCGGCAAAGAGCGGAAACCACGAACCGAAGATTCCGCACACCAGGGTAGAGCAGAGCCGTCAGAGCGACCCGGTCGAGGAGAAGGCTCTGAGAGCTCAGGCCGGGACGCTAGCGAACGAAATGGCTCTACAACCCGCGAAGGTGGTAGCACTCGATCAGTGCAAGGCGAGCAGCGCGCGAAGAAATCACGCCCAAAGCACAAGGAACAGTGGGATCGGCGTCTGCTTTCCTACGTTCGACAAAAACAAGAGACCTCCTCAGAACCTAGCGATCAGGAGGGGCCGTCGGAGCACAATTTGGCTGTCGAGATCGTTGCGCGTGAGGCGGTATGCGCCTACGAAAGGGAGCGCGGCCGTGTGCCGGAGCAGATGGCTCAAACACATCCTGGTTACGACATCATCAGCCGCAACCCAATGACCGGCGAAGACCGGTTCGTCGAAGTAAAGGGTGTAAACGGAGAGTGGAACCAAACCGGCGTCGGTCTATCACGCCTCCAATTTAGCAATGCGCAAGACTACGGGAACCGCTACTGGCTGTATGTCGTTGAGTTCGTTTCTGACCCTGAGCACATACGAGTACACCCCATCCGAAGTCCGGCAGCCCAAGTTACCGCTTTCATGTTTGACGGCAACTGGCGGGACGCTGTAAAGGAGGAGCGAGCCGAGCCTTCAGCACTTTTCATTCCTGGAGCCCGGATACAGCACCAGGACTTGGGATGTGGAGAAATTCGGGATGTCGTTACCCGTGGAAACACTAAGCTACTGACGGTGCTGTTTGACGGAAAGTCGCAGGCGACCCCCAACGTGATCTTGAACTTGCACCGCATGCGTATTATGGAAGACTCCGATGACGACAATGATTCCTGAGCTTTCTGAAGCGCAACTCAATGACCTTCCATCGCAAGCCGAAGCGAAGGTCTATCGGGCTTTGAGAGACAAGCTCCCGCAGGATTACGTCGTCTTCTTTCAGGTCGGATGGATCTTGCGCCGGGAAGAAGGGCAAGCGAAGGATGGTGAAACAGATTTTCTGGTATGCCATCCCACCCATGGCTATCTCTGCATTGAGGTGAAAGGCGGCGGCATCGGATTTGATGCGAATACTGGTGAATGGTTTTCGGTAGACCGCCACCAACACAAGCACCCCATCAACAACCCAATCAGTCAGGCGCTAAGAGCCAAGTACTCAATTCGCTCGAAACTGAACGAACACCCACAGTGGCGTGACCTTGGCCTTGGGAATGTGCTCCGTGGTCACACGGTCTCCTTCCCTGACGTTGGTAACGCAAATTCGTTAAGCCGTCCGGATATGCCAGCTGTACTGATTGGCGCAGCCAGGTCTCTTCAAGATCCCAAGTCGTGGATCGATGGGGCCTTTGCCTACTGGGGCAACGACGCTGGAGATTTCACGCCTATAGGTCGTCGTGGCATTGACGTGGTCCGCGAAGTTTTTGCGAGATCCTTTGTCGTCGCTCCTCTTGTCGCATCGCGGCTTGCCGATCAAGAGGCACGCAGACTGGTACTCACGAAGGACCAAATACGCGTCCTTGATTTCCTGCGCTCGCATCGGAGGGTCGCCGTAAGCGGCGGTGCCGGTACGGGCAAGACTGTTCTGGCACTGGAGAAGGCACGCCGCCTCGCATCGGAAGGCTTCAAGACTCTCCTGACTTGTTACAACAGGCAGTTGGCGGATCACTTGTCGAGCACGTGCGCCGACACGAGCAACCTGGAGGTAATGAGCTTCCACCAGCTTTGCTATCGACAGGTCGAAAGGGCCAATCACGTGTCGGGCCGGGATCTCGTTGCAGAGGCCAAAGTGACTTACCCAGGAAAGGATCTTTACGACGTACAACTGCCCAATGCTTTTGCGTACTCTCTGGAGATTCTTCCCGATCGCTATGACGCAATCGTGTGCGACGAGGGCCAAGACTTCCGTGAGGAGTTCTGGGTCCCGCTCGAACTTTTGCTGTCGGACTACGAACGCGCACCGCTATACGTATTCTACGATGACAACCAAAATATTTACGCGCGCGCTGGCACCTTTCCGATAAGCGAAGAGCCGTTCACGCTAACAACCAATTGCAGGAACACCGCTCCGATTCATGTGGCTGCGTACGAACACTACAAGGGAGTGCCTGTCAGCCCTCCCGATATCGAAGGCGACGATGTGCAGTTCGAAGCGTCTCCGGGGCGCGATGCCCAAGCTGCAAAGATTAACGCCCGTATTGTTGACCTTGTCGCTCGCCAGGGCGTTTCTGCTGGCGACATCACTGTCTTGATTGCGGACGCGCGGCGTAAAGCCGATTACTACGCGGCTTTGAGGAGACTTCCCCTGCCGAAGCCAGCAAGTTGGCTCGAGGAAAGCGCTCGAAGTAGCAATACGGTCCTGATCGACACGATTCAACGCTTCAAGGGACTCGAGTCTCCGATTGTGATTCTGTGGGGCCTAGATACCATCGATTTAGTGCGCAGAGAGGAGTTGCTTTATGTCGGCATGAGCAGGGCAAAGTCTCTTCTCGTCGTTGTGGGAACAGCAGCAACCTACGCGACTTTCCAAGGCAAGCTCCCATTTTATTGAGCGGCCCGCGTCCATTCTCTGCGATGTGCAGCCTCCAGAGGTTCGCCCCCGCACCTGATGGATGCAAGCGGTCTGCACTTGATGAGGTGTCTCGCCTAAATTACACAAAATACCCAAGCACGGGTCACACAGCGAAAAGAGAGAATTACTGTAGAGCACGAGCCAGCCCCGTGATTATCCCCTGGGGAATCGCCCCCTCGCTGACGGCCTCCGTAAGACTTCGTAGCTGTTTTGAACAAGTAACTGGCACGACAGAACAGTTCAGGTAGCTGATCCCGATCACCAGGGCAGACATTCCGATCTATTCGGTACTCCCCATTGTCTGGAATATGCACCGACGGAGCCGCCAGCAGTTCGATGAGCGAAATGCTGACAAAAAGCAGATCAATGTGGATGCAATGCAGCACGCAACAACCGCAGCAAGCAACGCTATGTCCTGACCGTGCCGAGCGTTTCCCCCTCCAACGGCACACCAGCTACCTCAGCATCCAGCAAGCACTCCCCTTCCAAATCGAACGGCAGCGCCCACAACTGCAGCCCGTCCCCGTAATCAAACATTGGCAACGCCCGCTGCAACCCAGCCCAGTATGGGTAAATCAGCACCAGTCTCGGCACACGTCCGCCGTTACGGTATTTATGGCCATACGCAAACAGCTGGTAAAAATCACTCTGGCTAAGGTTGTAGTTCTGCTCAGCGTTGCGTTGGTCAATACGTTTCCACTTAGTGTCCAACACCCAGCGTTGCTCGGCAGTTTCCATGAGTAAGTCCGGCTTCAACCTGAATATTCCTCTGTCGCCGTGGCGGCAGAGTTCCGCTTGCGAGGTCTGCGCTATCAGCTCAACACCCGGCCTTAACTGCTTGCCAAGCGACTGCTGCACATAGCTCTCGAACAACCGCTCCATTGGGAAAAGCAAGCTTACCCCTTGCCAAGTGCCCTGCACCGCAACCGGCATCTGCTGGTTCAAGACCAGCTCGCACCAGGGCCTGATGGCGCCGTAATGTGCCATCAAGCGATCGCGGCTCCACAGGCGGAAATCCTGTGAGATGTGCCGGCTGGCAGGTAACTCTGCTAACAAGGCGCGCAGCTCGTTGGCGAGACGCCAGTTGGCAGGCAGTTGGGTTACTTTGGCGACCTGTTCCAGCGCGAGTTTCAGCAACCGGTTTTCCGCACGGTCCGGCAGGTAGACATCATGACGCACTTGAAACTGGTGCAGCCGGCCTGGGGGCTGACGGAGCTGCGCAACAACATTGAGCTGGCCACGCAAAAAAGGTCGCTCCTCCTCAACGCGTGTGTAGTCGAAACGAATACCGCGCTTCACCAAGGCATCCAGCTCATTCAGATACTGTCCCATCACCCATTCAGTAAGCGGTGCATCAAACAATTCCAGCGCAGTAACTGATACCTGCCGTGGCTTTAAAAACAGCGCAGCTTGAATCAACTTTCGTAACAGCGTACGGCTCTTGAGCACGCAGTCACCTTGTTCGAAATGCTTGGGCAGTATTTCAAGCCGTGTGCCGCAGGGAGTTTCGATAACGCCCACATAGCTGTCCCATTTAAGCGACTTCCGGCCCTCGACCTGCAGCAGGGTCGCGCCACCAGGGTTGAAGCTTGCGCTGAGGTCGCACAGCCAGTCGAACGCCGTTTCTGAGATGTGCGCGCAATCCAGATTGCCCGGCGGCACCGGCGCCGTGGTAAGCCTAGCGTACTCCCGAACGATAACATTCATGCTCACGCCGTTTGCTCCTCCGGGGTAGTGGCATCCTGAGGGCTGACATGGGCACTGATCACCCCGGAATAGGCCGTCGGCCGACTGAAAGCCAGCGGGTTGATACGCCACACCTGGTCTTGCGCAGATACTGCGTCGCCAAATAGCGCCAGCAAATTCTGGGTTTCGCTTAGCACGAAACAATCGGTGACGGGTTTACGGTGGTCGTTCAATACCCATTGTATGCGCTGCCAATCTTCGAAGAAGTATTCCTGCAACAGCGGCAGTACCTGGTTGCGGAAAATCAGCTCCAACTGCGCCAGCGTGCCACCGTCCAGCAACGGCATAAAGTAGGCGTGCCCAAGGCAGTGCTCGCGATCAAGCAGCACTTCGATACGTTGGTTCATCACCCTTAACAATTGGCCAATATTCACCCCCTCGACCGTAGTACCATCCAGTAAATGAGGCTCTGGCAACATTTCTCTGAATACAAAGCGCCGACGCAACGCGATGTCGAGCCCGGCCAGCGAACGGTCTGCGGTATTCATGGTGCCGATGAGGTGCACGTTCTGAGGCACGGTAAACGGCTTTTTCGAATAGGGTAGTTGAAGGCTGAGCGCTTCCTCCGCACCATCGCGCTTGGAAGGCTCGATCAGGGTGATCAGCTCACCGAAGATACGCGACACATTGCCCCGGTTGATCTCGTCGATGATGAGCACATAAGGCGTGTCCGCTAGCGAGGTGGATACTAAGGGTTCGACGGCTTTGACACCTTCGTGCTGCAAGTAAGTCAGCAAGTCTGCCCAGGTGAAGCGGTTCATCGCGTAGACGGTTTTCAACGTGAACTGACAGCCATCGTTGATGGGCAGAATGGACAGGTTGATGTCCCGATATAGCCAACGCACTGAGCGCACATGCTGATAGTCAGGTTTCACCCCATCGGGCACCGTGGCTTCATAGCGATACTCGCTGGTCACTACTCCAATGGCGCCGACCTTCTCGGCCGATTGGATACACAACAGAACGTCCCCGACTGCCATTTGCTCAGCAAAGTAGTTGAGTGTGCCTTTATCACCGGAGCCTAGGCCCTGGTAATAGTCATTGGTTTTATAGTCTTCGCTTAAGTCCCCGCTATCGCCCCATCCAATGCGGGCCTCGCCATGTGTCAGGCAATAGTTTTTACTGGGTGACATGCCAGAGCCGTCGATGGAAATTTTCCAGATTGCAGCGTTGGAGCGAACCCCTAAGTCTGCAACAGGCTGGGTCTTGGCGTCGTCGCAGATGCGTTTGAATACACCCGCCTCTACGGGGTAACGCAACTGCCCCGTTTCACTGTCTGAATCCGCGCGGATGCCCTCGACGAAGTCTTCATAGCTGAAGCTCTGATGGAAGGTCACGAAGCGCACGCGCCCCGCAGATGCCAAGCGCTCGAACTCGGCTTTCAACCGCTGGCGAGTTTCAGGAGAATTACCGGTATTCTGCGCCAGGGACTCGGGCGCAAGAATTGCCAATGCCTGGTTGATGGTGGCGTAAGTTTTGCCGGTACCGGGCGGGCCGAACAATATTTGATTGAGCGGGGGCTTGGTTGCCGACAAGTCGATAACGGCCTCCGGACCTTCTGGCTCAGCCTGGCCATAATCACTAGGTACCAACCCACTGCCCTTCAATGGTAATTGCCGGTTCTCAAGTACCTTGTCAACGGTGCTCATCCAAGCCTCTACATCGGCTTGAGTGGGACAGCGTTGCGCACTGATTTCCCAGCTTTCCTCCTGTGCGTCCATCAGCGCCCGATGATCCGCGACTCCGCGAACTGAACAGCAAATTTCACCCCCGTACCAGTAAAGGGTGAATGCGGGCTTCCCTTTCAAACTGTTTTGCTCACGCACACCAATTCGAATATCCGCAGGGGTAATATTCACTGTCCAGTGGTCGGCCTGAGGATAGTGTTCTCGGAAGCACTTGAGCAGCCTCCAGACCCACGCCTGCTCCTCTGCGGTACCTTTGTCCAGAAGTTGAATCACACGCTGATCTGCATAGCCCTCAATTGCACCTCGCGCGATCTGCCGCTGGTACTCAAGCCACTGCTTTAGTCCGTTCTGCACGTTGTTGCTGTTGCTCGCACCAATCTGCGCAAATTCACCACCTGGGCCGTATTGCCCGTAGAGAGTCGTCAGCTCATCCACATCGGTGATCAGAAGCACTTGGCGCCCCAAGTGATTGCTGATGGTATTGAGGCCAGAACGGTAGCTACTGGCGGTATTCGGTGATTTTCCGGTATCGGTCAACCAGACTTTGAACAGCTTTCCTTGCACATCACTCACAGGCGTACTCCAGTTTTTTGAGCGTCAAACAGGCGCAACCGAGGTCTTGAAAAAGCTCGATAACGCTTCGCCTTGAGCCCGCATGGTCCTAGCAATATCCGAACTGGATCATATACGAGCCCACCACCTCATCAAACCAACCCACCGCCACCGCCACCGCATTAACGATCCATTCTCCCCAACAAAATAACCCAACATCATTTCGCCACTAAAGGTTATCGCTCACCCGTCGATACCCAACAAGGTGCAAATCATTCACCCGCCCCTATAGCTCCTCAATCTCTACCTTAACGCCGGCCAACCGCAGCGCTGGCCCTGACGTCGCCACGGCAATCAAGACTGGGATAAGTCACCATCATGAGTCAGCCTTACAGCACGATCGTACGGACACCAAAAGCGGCCGTGGCTTACCTGGCCGTCGACCTGCGGGCCATTTCCCCCGAGACTCAAGCCAATTTCTCCAAATTTATCGGGGAGTTCGCCGAGCTGTGGGCATACAAAACACCGCAGCAACGCCCCGCAACTCTCTGGATGAAAGAAAACTGGGATACAGACGTGTGCAGCAGTCCCGAGCTTCACCTTGCAGGCAGCAGTAAACTCCCGCATGGATTCTTGCACCAACTGGCTGATCATCTCAGCCAATGGATCGGGACGCCGCGGAGAGTCAAGGGCCATGTCATCATCGAGGCCAACGATAATTGGCATCCGATTTGTCACTGGCAGGACGGCAAAGCCTGGACCTGGAATGACCTGCACCATTGGCAGGACCGAGATCAGAGCCCCGCAGCACACGATCCCTCATCGCTCTCCATCGACCAGGACGGCTACTTCGGGCAGAGAGCGCCTAAATACTGCAGCGCACAGCAACTCAACACCCGAGCATTCAGAACGGCGTGCGAGTCTGGCGACAAGGAGGATCTGGGCGAGTATCTGCAAGAGCAGCGCTACATCTTGAGCGACGCGGAAGCATACGAGAACGGTAATACGCCTTTGCATCTCGCGGCGGCAGCGGGCGATCTAGATGCCTGCGAAATGCTGCTGCGTTTCGTACCAGACAACGTACTCAACGAGCGTCACCAGACGCCCCTGATCTATTTGGCCGATATCCGCGGCAAGCACCCCCACGGTGCCGTCGTTTCCCGCCTGCAACCAACGGTGGATTTCACCGATGCCAAAGGTAGGACTGCACTGATGTACGCCGCGCGCGGCGCTCATGTACGTAGCCGCGTGGGCCATCTCACGCTGGTGAAGGCACTCCTGAGCGCTGGCGCAGAGGTCACAGCCATTGACTCAGATGGCCTTACGGCACTGGGCTGGGCGAAGAAAGACCTGTCGTTGGCCAAACCAGATGCCAACTCAGAGGTCGTCGATTACCTCCAGCGCCATTACTACCTAGTGGAGATGGAGCGGTTCTTCCGCACCCATTACACGCATCAGTTCGATAGTAAAGGTGTGATGCACATCGAGCCAGTAAACAACTCTTCTTTACACACCGTGGCAAACCCAGAAAATGTTTTGACCGATATCGTCGAATGACCCCCTGCGCAGCAAAACCCGCCTGCACTCCCTGGAAGGGGTGACCGAGCCGCTCTCCAGCCAAGCCTTACAAGCTCAAGACAGAGTTTCGCTGCGTGACGCCACGTCTCACCATGAAACGTGACGTAGAGATGTCGGGCGCGCTATTGCAACAACTGGAAGAGCGGTCGCCAACATCGAGCATTATCAGACAGTCTACTTCGAGTGAGGCTTTGCCGCAGTAGGCCCAACTGGCAGGGCACGATCCTGAACTTCATGGCCCACCAGGTATCGGCAGGATACTGACGACTAAAGCCTTCGCCGCCAGCCTTAGCAAGAAGATCATGCTGGTGAGCATCGCTAACCTAGAAAGCAAGTTTATGGGTGTGGAGGTCGAGCGCCGCTCACAAATCCGTTTAATATTTGGAGATAAACCTCTGCGCACCATTGCTTTCACTGCACCGAAATACAAAATCAGTATTCCAGTCTGTAATCCACAGGTAAAACCCAACTGCCAAAAATATAGAAAGTTCATATGAATATGCGGTTATTTCAGATTATCCAGATCCGTAACCACGGCCACTTTTCCTGACAGTTCATTACTTATGTTTGAAAGTCCAATCGGCGTTGAGAGGAGTATCGATGCACCAATCTAAACCTGCGAATTGCACAGAAAAACAGCACAAAAACTATTTCTTTATCCACTGGACTGGATAACTCCCGCTGCAATGTAGACGAGAGGATAAGCTGGCAGTTTGCCACCCAGCCTGACATGCTAAGCCTCTGTGGATCGCGCCCTCGCACGGAGCTCTCGCCCTTGAAACCCCAACACTTCAGTTTCACCACCCAATCCTTCAACAGCACTACCACCACCGCCAACGTGTTTATCCACGGTTACTCCGCGGGCCACAACTTCACCGACCGGGCACTGCTGGTCAGCCAGATTCCGCAGGCCCTGAATACCGATATCAACCTGCTGATGTTCTGGGAATCCAGCCACTTCGGTTCAATCAGCAAGCTTTCGCGCAATGTCATCTTCGGCGCCTCGCGCCTGCACCCCGCAGCAACGCTGGCGGCGTTTGCTGGGGACAGGGCCGTGCATTTCGCGATGTCCCGCAAACGCGCGAATCTCGTTGGCGAAGCCCTGCTCGATGAGCTGGGGGACTACCTGCTGGAGCACTACCCCTACGTCACCCACGTAAACCTTGTCGGCCACTCTTTGGGCGGACGAGTGGTGATCAGCGCGCTGCGCAAACTGGCCCAAAACCGGGATGCGTGCGACTTGGTCATCAATGACGTGCTGTTGATGGCTGCGGCTGTGGAAGTGTCGGCGGATGAAGCGCAGGCGTTGAACGACACCGCAGAACGTGTAATTAACGCCTACTCCAAGTCAGACGGTGTGTTGCTGCTCAATGCCGATGAAAAGTGCCTGGGGCGGCATGAAGTTAAGCACTTCGATAACGTTGAAATGACCAAGTTCGGCCACCTGGATTACTGGCCGAAACTGCACGACGTGCTCATGCGCACGCAGTTTTCCGGCTTCAACGGCCAACAACTCGGCCAGCCCCAGTTGCAAGACCCGGTGCTCAACGACGTCCTGCTGTATGGCCTGCTCCAGCGCGTCCCGCAAGAGGTACTGGCCCAAGGCATCAAACACCTCAAAACCAGCAGTTGGATCAGCATCGACGAGCAACAGCCGCTGCACTCCTTCATCCGAGAAATGCAGCACCTGGGTGGCCACTGCATGGTGAATTTCGTGCGGGGCCGGGGCATTGCCTACGCCGCGCTGCTGGACATGCTGGTGGAGCACTTCGACTTGGGCAATGACCGACAACGTTGCGGCGCCGTCGTGGAGTTAGAGGCGCTGTTGGTTCGGCAAGTGTTCGACAACGCGTTCCCGGAAGGCCATGCCTTCAGCAGTTCGCCTATTGCCGCAGTGAAGGCCATGCCTGCGGACACCTATTTCAGCCATGTCGACGCACTGGCTGAGCGATTGACCCTGGCCTCCTACGTCAAGGCTTCAGCCTCTGCTCCTCAGGTGGAAACCTCCCAATCGCTGACAGTCACCGGCGGGACGCTCAACATCACGCAACTGGCAAGCTGGAACATGCTGTCGGCGTTACCCGGATTGCTAGGCAAGCAGATGAAAGGCCGCTGGGCGACCAACTTCAAGACCGCACTGAAACCTGGCTACTCGGCGTTGGTGCCGGCAGTGGCAATAGTATTTTTTGCGCGGGTTCATTGGGGGAGTGAGCGCGGGTTCAGGAAGTGAAGATGTGCGCCAGATACCGTTAGGCCGCTTTGCGGCCCTTCGCGGGCAAACCTGCTCCTACAGGTACTGCGCAATCTTGTAGGAGCAGGTTTGTTCGCGAAGGTCTGCAGGGCAGCCCAATTTGGCTCAACTGACTGGCACTACTCCTTGCCGAGCTTTTTCATGCAGTTGCCTCAAGCCGCGCAGGCGATGATGTCAGGGCATTCAGCTTGGCTTTCACGGTTTGCAGCTTGGCTTGGTTGGCACTGATGAAGCGCGAGCGCTCTTCCACCGTCTCGACAATCTTCTCAAACGCCTTGAGCTGCGGTGCGAAGAAGTCCAACAGCTTTTCGTCGTCAGAAATGATGTCGTAGATATCCTTGAAGGCGCTTTTGATCATCTCGGCAATCGACTCCTTGGCGTTCTTCAACTCCTGTTCCAGTTCATGCGCTTTATAGGCGTTGAGCAGGTCCGAGGTAAGTGTGATTGCAGCGCCTGCAGGGCCTGCCCACTTTGAAATGGCGCCGGCGATTTTGGTCGCTTGCCAAGGCTTGAATTTGATCGCCACGCCAGTCACTGCGCTGAGCGCATCGCGGGCTGCAAACACCGCCCCCTTGATGATGTCTGGGCTCAGGTTGGCAATGCCCTTGGCAGCCCCGCCCATCGACTTCAATGCACTGTCACCCATGGCATTGAGGAAGCTCTCGCTGGAGTTGAGCTGACGGCCAATATCCTGAGAGATGCGGCTGGTTACTTTGGAAGACTGGTCGAAGGAGCGGTCAATTGCGCCCTTGATTTTCAGGTTCAACTTGAAACCTACGCCATCCTCGGTGTAACCCAGCTCGTCCTCAAGGAATCCACGAATGTTTTCCAAGCCAAGCGGACGTAACTTGCCCAACATGCCTTTCTCAAGGTTCTGAAGTTCTTCGAACAGCTCACCGGCCAAGCGTTTGACTTCACGACGACCCGATTCAATGTCTTGGGTGATACGTGCCGACTCTTCGGCATTCTGATCGGCAAAAGCCTTGAGCCGCTCCAACTGTTCTTCGGCGCGCACCACATGCTGGCCGACGACATCTCGCACTACATCCATGCCCGTCTTTGCAATCAGCACCGCAGGCACATTGTGCCGCAACACTTGCGTGGTCATGGCTTTGAGGTCGTTGATGCGCGAGCGGCTTTCATAGTGCTCTGGCTTGCCAAACCAGAACGGCAGGCCGCGTCCATTCGGGTTGGAGGCCAGGCAGACGATATTCACCTTGGCCAGTTCATCCGGGCTCAGGTTGGCTGCACGCTGCAGTTTGCCTTTGAGGTTGTCCTTCTTGATCGTGGCCTGAGCATCGAACAGTACTTGCTCGGTGAGGTCAGTCACTTCGTCCATCTTGTTGATCACGAAAATGGTCGAAGACAGCTTGTTCAAGTCCCGCAGCACCCACTTGACGATGTCGTTGTGGCTTTCCTTGAGTGGGTTGGTAGCGTCCACGACATACAGAATCAGGTGCGCCTCGGAGATGTAGCGTTTGGTCAGGTCTTCATACATGACCTGCTCGCCGTCGACACTTTTTTCCTTGTCGCCGAACAGGCCGGGGGTGTCGACGATTTCGCACTTCTCCGGCAGCCCCTCTGGAGAATAAATTGCCAAGCGATCAGAGGACTCGTCCATGTTGATGTTCATGTCGGCCATGATCTTGCCCAGCCAAGCGGCAATAACGCTTGTCTTGCCGTCGGAAAAGGCACCCAGCAAGGCGATGCGCAGCACATCGGACTCGACGGCTTGTACTGCCGAGTCGATCTTGTTCAACTCGCTACCGACGTCGACGCCCATCTCCCCCAACTCGTCGAGCACCGCACGCAGTTGCTCCAGCCCCTTGAGCGCTGCCTGCTTCTCAACTTTGAACTGATTGAATTGTTCCATACGGCATGTTCTCCAACTGCTCTTTAATAAGGGTCAACAGCGCGATCTGCTGCTCGATGACGTCCAGAGGGCGCTTGAGCGACTCCTCAAGCTGCTGCACGCGGGGCGATACGGTTTCGTCAATGTGCTTGCGAACAGGGGTAAACAGCGTTTTGCGCTCTTCCTTCAAGGCGTTACGGGCTTCGGTGCATGCGTCATCGATCTTCTCCTGAACTTGCCCCTGTGCTTTTCGAATGCGTTTTTCCTTGCTGGTAAAGATGCTCAACACACTCACAAAGATGCCCACCACAGCGCCAGCAACGGCGCCGATCAGGTTGCCGATCACCGGAAACGCGGTGCCGATGCCTGCACCAGCCAATGCGTAGGAGCCTATGTTGAAGGCCATCCACCCGTAGTCACCCAGTTCGAAGCCAAGGTCCAAGTCAGGTGTTTTGTAGTTGATATTCAGAGATTCGGCGTCATAGAGAAGCTGCTCGAACTCTACCCGTGCAACATCCTCCATCAGACGCTGGATGGCTTGATGCAGGTCCTGCCCCAAATCATTTAGGTAGGCTTCGAACTGCTCCTGGAGTTTCTCCTTGAGCTCATTCTGCCCACGCTTGAAAGCACGATTGATCTGGGTGGAAATAACGTCGTTTTCACCGAAGTTCTTTTCGACGATATCGTCGGCATCTTCCTTGAGGTCGTTGAAAAGGCTATCCCAAAGATTCCGCCTTCCCGCAACGACCAGCCGTTCGAATCGCTCCCGGGCCGCCTTGATCGCTTCGCGGCACTTCTCGAATTCCGGCTCAGTCCTGGCAACGAAGGCTTCATGGGTTGCGTGCAACGCTTGCAAGGTCGAAATGTTTTCAACCAGCAATTCGTACACCTTGGTCTTGTTGCTTTCGATCATGTCCTCTCGGAACGTCGCGAGCTTGGTATGCAGCACCTTGGCGACGGACTTGATCTGGCTGAATTCATACATCTCTTTCGACGAGGCGAAGTGTTTCTGATAATTGCGCTGCTGAATCACAAGGTCTTGGCTACGGGCGGGGTCGATTGTGGTAAGCCCAGTTTGCGCATCGCTCGCCAACGACGAAAATGCCAACAAGCCCTGCACGTAGTGGCCTGTCTGTAAAACTTTGCTGCCCAGTACCGAGCGCAGTACGTCCTCGGTCTGTTGCAAGGCGGCGGTGGAGTCGCAGTGCGCAGTCAGTGACTCGCGGTCTTCCTCGAACTCGTAGGCGTCGGCATTACCACGCACGTTGACCAAGGGGCACACCTGAGTACCCAAACGTAGATAAGAACGAATTTTCTCTGCGGTGGCTTTCTCAGGCTTTTTATTGGTGCCGTTTACATAGAAAACGAGATGCGCCTTGGCAACCGCCTCGCGGACCATATGCGCATACTTGGCCTCGTCACCCTCAATACCAGGCACGTCGATCAACTGAAAGCGTTTGCCCTTGTAGTTCAGGGGGTAGAGCGTATTGCCCTTGGTGAAATCGGCTTCACCCGTGCCGATGATCGAGCCGTCTACACGATGTGCCTGGGCCTTCTTATGTTCATAAGCCAACAGATCGTCGTGCAGCCCTTTGAACTGCTGATTTAGCAGGCCATCCAGTGCAGGAGAGCGCGTCTCAATGCGTTGGAGAACCGGCGTGTCATCGGGGGAGACAGGCAAAGGGGTCGAGACGGCCTCATCGAACAACTCATCAAGTTCGTGCTGGGACATTTCAGGCTCCTGCCAACTTCAGTACCGCCACCGCAGCAACAGCGCCGAACAGCACTCCACCGATGGTGAACATCGACAGCCGGGCCTTGAGGCTCGATATCGCGTGCGCTCGCGCAATGTCCAGACGCTGTGAGGCTTCCTGTTGCTCCAGTGCCAGGCGAGCGCTGGACTCCTGTTCGGCGAGGGTGCGCTTGGCCTCCGCTTCTGCCTCAACTACTTGTTGGCGATGCGCGGCTTCATGCTGCTGCAACTCTAGCCGTGCCTGAGTTTCTTGCTGGGCAAGCCGCACTCTAGCATCGGCTTCAGCTTGATCAATCGCATTTCGCTCCTGGGCTTCGCGCTGAACGATTTGCGTCAGCTGGGCTGTGCTTTGGCGAATGCTGACCACTTCACCCGTGTACTCGCTGTACAAGGCGTGCAAGCCTTCGCGCACATGCTCGAAGCGAGCGGTAAGGGCTTGCGAGAACTGCTCCAGGTCATCGGCATGCTGTTGCAGCAGTGCCTCGCGGGATTCTTCCTTGAACAGGATGCGCAGTGATTCGATGATCGTGCTCTTGCCAGCGTTGGTCTCACCGAAAAACGCCAGGGTGAACGTGTCCCACTCAGCGTGGGTTTTCAACTGTTCCAGTTCGCTGTCGAACCGCCCCCGAATGTCACGCAGTTTTTCGGTGATGTTACCGATTTCACGCTTGCCATCTTTGTGCTCGACGTTAAGCGCGAGGATGTCTTCCATAGCGCTGCCAATACTGTCCGAGACATCGGTATAGAGGCGGTTGAGATCTTCAGTGGCGTTCATTGCGCGTCCTTGTAATGAAGTAATGTCAGGCAGGATTTTGTTTGCCAATAAACGCAATCAACTGGAGCCCTGAACATGCGGGGTAGCCGAGGCTATGGTAAACGCTCGACCATAAATGGCATATAGCCATAATATTGATATGCCCTGCACATCGACGGGCTGGCACTGGCTTATGCGCATACCAGGGTGCTGGAAGTGCCTGATCGGCCCATTCGGCCCGAGGTGCTGCGCCCTTTGCTCAAGGGCTGCCGCGAAGGCCTGCGCCTGGAAACCGAATACGTTTCCTTCAACACCCCCAACGTCGAGGTGCGCCTGATCGCACCGCACACGCAGGTCTACACCGGCATGCGCTGGCACGTGCGGGCCTACTGCGAAAAGAACGGCCAGTACCGCGACTTTGTCCTCAGCCGCCTGCGTGGGCAGCCAGACTTGCTCGACGCATCGCCAAACACCCGCGAGCAGGACGAAGACTGGAATGTCGAGGTACCGATCATCTTCGAGCCTGACTGGCGGTTGAACGCGGCGCAGAAGGCAATTATCGAAACAGACTTCGGCATGACGCAGGGACAACTGGTGATCTCCAGCCGCCGGGCACTGGTGAAGTATGTGCTACAGCGCTATCAGATCGACCACCGCAACATGGCAATACTGCCTGAGGCCCAGCAACTGGTGGTGAGCAACCTCCAGGAACTGCAGCCGTGACTGATGAAGTTCTGACACTTAGCTCTTCGAAGCGTCAACCGCGATCAAATGCATGACTGCGCCAACCCGGCACGCGGCTTCCACTCATTGTTCTGCTGATGCTGGACAGACTAGAAACGCCTGTTACGCCGTAGTGCTTTAGCTCAGTGGTTTTTCTTGGAACAGGGTCGCCCGACAGTGGGCGGCCGCGCTGGTTATCGGTAGGCCCTGAATACGTGCCGCAGTATTCCAATCGGTATTCCAGCTCAAAATACAAACCGGAGTTCCCACAATTAATCAATATGTTGCTAACCTAATTCAACTTCCCCCGGCCCACCAACTCTCAACGACAAAGCCCGCCAAGTGCGGGCTTTGTCGCATCTGGCCGCTCCCATCCAGCCCCTACCGCCAAAAACCAGTCCCTCCCCACACACCTCAGTGCTCATGCCGATGATGCACATCCGGAAAATGCGCATGCCGATGCCGCATCGGCGTATGCACATGCGGATGACTGTGCGGCTCCGTTCCATCCCATTCAAACCCATGCGTATGCTGGTGATGCTCATCGTGTGTGTGGCGATGATCGTGCTCAAGCCGTTCGTGCTGATGCTCATGAATATGGTTCTCCATCAGATGAATCCATACCCCCACGGCCATTAACGCCGCAGCGAGCAGGAACATCAGCGATACCGACTCGCCCAGCAGCAGAATCGAGATACCTGCGCCCAGAAACGGTGCTGTGGAAAAATACGCGCCAGTGCGTGCACTGCCCAGTCCGCGCAGGGCGAGGACGAACATCACCAGGCTGACGCCGTAGCCGAGAAACCCGACCAGCAGGATCGGCACCAGCGAGGCGGCGGCGGGCAGTTGTGTGCCAATGAACAAGGCGAGGCTGCAGTTGACCACCCCCGCCACAAGACCTTTGCTGCCGGCGATAAACAGTGCATCCGAGGCAGAGACCTTACGCGTCAGGTTGTTGTCGATGGCCCAGCAAAAGCAGGCGAAGGCGACGGCCAGCGGGCCTGTCCAGTCCTGCGCCGACACGGCCTCTTGCGGCCAGGACAACACGACACCGCCGGCCACGATGGCGAGCATGCCGATCACGATTAGTCGATCGGCATTCTCATTGAACACGACCCACGCCAGCAGCGCCGTGAGCACTGATTCCAGATTGAGCATCAGTGACGCGCTCGCGCCGGACGTTCTGGTCAAACCGAACATCAATGCTACCGGCGCCAGCACGCCGCCGAAGCCGATGGCTCCGACCAGCCACGGCCATTCACCGGTGCCGAGTCCGGAACGCTGCCAGCCTCGATCGCGGGCAACACGCAGGACGGTCAAACCCAGCCCGCTGCCCAGATAGAGCAATCCGGCCAATAAAATCGGTGAAATCTGTACGCCCAGCAGCTTGGCGAGTGGCGTACTGGCGCCAAACAACGCTGCTGCAACCAACGCGTAGAGCACGCTCACATTCATGAAGGGATCACTCGCTCGGGCCGATGAAATATTGGCGACGATCATGGCAAAACTCAGGTGAGAATTATGTGAACCGTTCCCTGAAGAGTCCCCTCTCCTTCAACCACACACGCCCCTCCAGCAACATTTGATCCGCGCTATCCAGGGCGCAGGGGCGACACAGCCTCTATGTTGCGAACATCGAGATGGGGATTGTCACCGGACTCACGCCAGCGGATAAACCCAAAAAGCGCTTCTACACTCACAGCGCCCCTTACGCCACACCGAGCCCCCATGACCGCACTCAAAGATCGCATGCAACAAGGCAAAGACGCGCGCAAGAAGTGCCCGCGCAGCGCTCAGGCATCCACCGGAAAAATGAACCGTGACCCGATTCCGTTGATCAAGGCCTCCAGCCAGGGCCGCGTCGAGGCGCTGGTCGAACTGCGTTACGGGCGCATGCTGGTATCGCCGTTCACGTTCTTTCGCGGCAATGCCCTGTTGCAGGCGCACGATTTGTCGGGCACGGCGAACATGGGCCTGAACTTGCCCATCTGTGGTGACTGCCATCTGATGAATTTCGGCGGTTTCGCCACGCCTGAGCGTAATTTGCTGTTCAGCGTCAACGATTTCGACGAAGCGCATCCCGGACCGTGGGAGTGGGATCTCAAGCGTCTCGCGGCGAGTTTCGTGGTGGCCGCCCGCGATTTGCGCCACGGCGAGTCGGTCGAGGAACAGGTGTGCCGTGAAATGGTCGGCGCCTATCAAACGACGCTGCTGGAATGCGCCGAACAGAGTTCGCTGGAAAACTGGTACGAGTCCATCAGCTACAACGATCTGCTTGCGCAGGCGCGCAAAAGTACCCTCGAACATGTGGAGCGCGCCATCGAAAAGGCTGAGCGGCGCACCCACGCCGAGCTGCTGCCCAAAATCAGTGAGCGCGATGCCAGTGGTCGTCTGATTATTCGCGATGACCTGCCGGAAATTTTCCACCTGCACAAAAACACCACGCTGCTGGACGCCGACGATGACTGGCTGCGGTTGTCGGACTGGCGACCTCTCTACGACGCGTTCATGCGTGATTATCGAAACACTCTGCAACCCGACCGTCGCGAGTTGCTCTCACGGTTTCACGCCCAGGACCTGGCCTTCAAAGTGGTCGGCGTCGGCAGTGTCGGTACGCGCTGCCTGGTGGCGCTGTTGACCGACGATCAGGAATTTCCGTTGTTCCTGCAGTTCAAGGAAGCGCGACGTTCGGTGCTCGCCGATTACGTCAAAGTCAAATCGCGCACGCGCCACGAAGGCCAACGCGTGGTCGAGGGGCAGCGGCTGATGCAGGCCGCCAGCGATCTGTTTCTCGGCTGGACCACCGGTCCCAGCGGTCGGCACTTCTATGTGCGGCAACTGCGCGACATGAAAATCTCCGCTGAGCTTGAGACCTTCGACGCCGAAACCTTCGCCGCCTATGGACGTGTGTGCGGCCGAGCCCTCGCCCGGGCACATGCCAAGGCATCCGGCCTCGCGGCGCAAATCAGCGGTTACATTGGCAAAGGCGATGCGCTGGCCGATGCGCTGCTGAAGTACGCGCAAAGTTACACCGCACAAAACGAACGCGACTTCGAGCGTTTCCAGGTGGCTTGTCGCAAGGGCCGTTTGCGCGCCCGGTCAGAAGCTGATTTTGCGGCTGACCATATGCCTTGAGCCGGGCGCACCGGCATCGAGCTTCCGACCTACTGCGGCCGTTTAACCATCCACGTTTTTAGGACTGGGTCTATTGCTTGCCCGGATTCTATTTCAGCCGGAGTTTGACTGAAGGTCATGCCGTTCCCGCAGAACGCCGTGAACACTTCGCGATTGAAGTTGTAGAGGTCAACACTCGTTACCGTCTCACAAGCGTCGCTTGCTACCACTTTTCTAGCGAGCTTGATTCTCGACGACTGATAAGTGTCATAGCGTTCCTTGTAATAGGCTTTGGATCGCGCCGCCGAGGCGCCTGGATTAAGGACATCGTCGGCGATCCTGCCGTCGAGGGGACCTGCTGTGAAGCTTGAATAGGGCCGGATATCGTCGACATCAACGGTATAAACGCGCGCATCGCCCCTTTGCATGTTGAGCATGACCACTTTCAAGGGGACTTCTTCTGGATAAACCTTGTAGACAACAACCAGAGGCGCCAATAGAAGACTGGATGTGTAGTGACCTGTATAGATGAACTTTTCGTCTTTTTTCAGGCGGAACCGCTGAACTATCGAGTCGATTCGATCAAGCCGCTTTTGCGCCTCCACATCGCTCTGCGCAACAGCGACGGGCTTCAGATTTTTCAAATCCTCAGGAATGGGCATGACCTGGATCTGGACATCTGCCTGCGCGCCAAAAGCTAACGCAGCCAGGAACAGGGGGATAACGTGATTCAGCATACCTTCTACTCCTTGTAGAAAAAGCTTCCCGATTTATCGACGTGTGTTTGCTTTAAAGGGAGGCACTGCACCGTGTGTCAGAGAAGCCCGCCATGATTTCCGTTGAACATAATGACCGCCCGAGAGCACGGCGACACCCGTTTTTTTTATTCGCGGTTCGCCCTCCTTCCCACACCGAACGTCCTAGGAAAATTCCTGCAACACGCGTCGACTTTGGTGAACTGGTGGACGGTTCCTCAGGACGTTACCCTCCACGACCACTGCCATCCAACGGACGATTTGGCAGCCGCAACTGCAGTGAATGTTCACTCCACGGAGCTACGTCATGAAAAAGACCCCACAACTTTCGCTGGTTGGCTCGGCACCTTCCGATGCGCCGGCGACCAGCCTGCAACAGCAATCGAACATCAGCGCACGCAGCGAGGCAACGAAGCGGCGGCGTAGCGTTCCTCTCAATCAGCTCATCAGGGTGCGCGACGATGTCGACACACTGACCCTGCTTACCCACGCCAGCGAGATCCTCGACTCCCTCGTCGCCATCAGCGCAAACCTTGCCGATGAGTTCGACGGCTCCAAACGCCATGTGGCGGTGGCAATGAAGCAACTGAGCGCACTGGCCGAGATCCTGGTCTGCCGGGCGCGGGACAATCTTGACCCACAGGGACCGCAAACCTGCGGGCCTGAAACCCGCCATTGACGGGTGAAACCTGTACGAGTCGCCCCGTCGCTCGGGTGAGCATCGGCCAACGCCGAGCCGCCCATCGAGATGAATTTTTCTTCACTGCAGCTGCGCGGCCAAGCCTTGTACAGTCCGCTCGCTCATTCAAGAAACTACGGTTCGCCCGCGCTCCTGCGGGCTTTTTTTTGCCTGAAACAAAGTCCCTTCTGCACCACGACTTGCCGTGACCTGGCTAATTGCGCGACGCTGCCGGAAGATCCCACACCCCGGAGCGCCCGATGCCGCTGTTGACCCTGCCCTGCCAACGCCTGACGCTCGCAATACTCGCTCCAGAGCAGGCCGAGCTCGAAAGCGAGTTCTACCGACGTAACCTGCGCCACCTCGCGCCATGGTCACCCATCCGCACCACTGAATATTTTTCCACCGAGCAGATTCGCCGACGCCTTGAAATACAGGCCAGCGCATTCGAGGCCGGGCTGGCCATGCATTTCGCGCTACTGACCCCGGACGGCCAGCAGATGATCGGCGCGTGCAACTTCAGCGGCATCATTCGTGGTGCCTTTCAGGCGTGTTATCTGGGTTATCACATCGACGAGGCCCAACAGGGTCAGGGCTTGATGCAGGAAGCGCTGGAGGCTGGTATCTCTTACATGTTCGATATCCAGAACCTGCACCGGATAATGGCCAACTACATTCCCGGCAACGAGCGCAGTGCGCGCTTGCTTGAGCGCCTGGGTTTCGAACGTGAGGGTTACGCCAAGGCGTATCTGAACATTGCCGGACGCTGGCAGGACCACGTGCTGACGGCGCTGGTCAACTCGAGGTTCGAAACGCCGGAAAAGCGCTGGTCGAAACCTTTGGCGTGAGTTTCACAATTCGTTAAGGATTGCCGTCGTATGCTCAGACCTCCCGCCCCTTCCGGTTGCCTGAACCCTATGTCGCGTGCCGTCACTTCGCTGTTTCTGCTTGCCGCCCTGCTGTTTTTCTTCGCGCTGGGTAACCACCAATTGCAAGGCTCCACCGAGGCCCGCGTCGCCGGCATCGCCATGGAGATGCATCTGGACGACGACTGGGTGACGCCACGCCTGTTCGGTGAACCGTTTCTGGAAAAACCACCACTGAGCCTGTGGCTGGATGCCGGCGCGATGCGCGTGTTCGGCGTTTCACCGTGGGCTGTGCGACTGGCGTCGGCGGTGGCCGGTTTGCTCAGTGTGATGCTGCTGTACGGCATGTTGCGGCGTTTCGAGCGGCCGAAAATGGTCGCGTGGACCGCAGGAATTCTGCTGGCAACCATGGCCAGTTACTGGAGCAATGTACGCGGCGTCGGCGAGGACGCGTTGCTCGCCCTCGGCGTGACCACGGCACTGCTCGCCTTTTTCCAGGCGCAACGGGCGTCGACCGCGGGCAACTCGCTGTTGTTTGTCGTCGGGATCGCCATCGCTACCTTGAGCAAGGGTGTGCTGGGGCTGGCCATGCCGGGGGTGGTGATTTTCGCCTATCTGCTGACTGACAATCTGATGGACAAGCGCCTGAAAATCGCCAACTGGCTGCGGCCGGGCTTACTGACCCTGGTCGGTTTGATTCCGCTGCTGATCTGGCTCGTCATCCTCTTTCAGCACGGCGGCGCACAAGCCGTCAGAGAAGTGCTGTTGACCAACAGCGTCGGGCGCTTCAGCGGTTCGTTCGTCGAGGCCGGGCACTACGAACCGTTCTATTACTACCTCGCCAAACTGCCGGAAGCCTTCCTGCCGTGGAACATTCTGGTGTACCTGGGACTCTGGCATTTCCGCAAACAATTGAAGGCCAACCGCTACTTGCTGTTTTTCAGCCTGTGGATCGTTGCGCAGTTCATCATGCTGACCTTGGCGTCGAGCAAGCGCACGGTGTACCTGATGTCGATGACGCCAGCCGCCGCAGTGATTGCGGCGGAGTATGCAAACGTGCTGTTCCTGCGATTGAAGCAGTACGAATCCGCCAATCAGTTCATAGGCCGAATCGCCCGTCATCGTCAGACACTGGCAGTGGGTGTACTCACGCTGGTGATCGGCAGTTATCTCGCCGCCGCGCAATGGGCACTGCCCCACGCCGACAAAAAGCTTTCGTTTCTGCCATTGAGTGCAGAGATTCAGACGCTGCAAACCGCCGGACATCAAGTTGCGCTGTTTCAGGCCAATGAGCGGGTCGGTGGCGCGACGGTCTTCTATATCCAGCAAGTACTCAAAGGTCTGGATACCGAGGCGCAGTTACGAGATTTTCTCGCGGCATCACCCTCGCATGTCGCAGTGATGGCCGGCGACAGCGAACCCGCGCCCCCACTGAAAGTGCTCAAAACCATGATGGTCGGGCGTCAGGCGTATTACTTCGTCGGCTATTGAAGCCCGCGCAGCCTCATAAAAAAACCGCCGTGACGGCGGTTTTTTCACTTCATCTGAACGGGTTCAGAGAGAAACCTCTGGCTGAGCACTGAACGCTTTCTGCGTGCGCTTGCTCAGCACCGGCACATCCAGCCGCGCCCGTCCGTAGAAGGCCAGCGCTGTCAGCAAACACGCCAGCCAGACGAAGATTCCGGCCCAGAAGGTGTGGGACATGTAGTGCCAGCCTTGCAGGACGCGAGTAGTGCCATAAACGAATCCCAGCAGCAGCGAGCCCCACAAGATTGCACTGGAAAAACGCCATTGATAGCGCCGCGCCACGAAATACAGCGCCAGCATGGTGAAGCCGCCCGACGCATGACCACCCGGCCAGCACCGGCCACTACCCGCTTCATGGAACAGTTGAAAGTTGCTGTACCACTCGATGTGGGCCATTTTGCCGCCGTACAGCGTGGTCTCGATCGGGCAGTAAACGCTGGTGTGGGATTTGAGGAAGTGAATCACCCCAGTGCAAACGGCAAATGCGACCACCACAAACAGAAAATCCCTACGGTGATCAGCGGCAAATCGCAGCACTGGCGCGACTTTGCTGCGCTCCAGCATCGCACCAAGGCGCGGACGTTTCTGCGGATTGACCAATGGCCAGACCACCGACAGCAGCGCGCCGATCAGAGCGATTTCCGCCGTCCAGTTGGGAATGATCCGCGCCCATTTATGCGTGAGCTTTTCAAAGAAGTGGATTTTGTCGAGCGGGAAGGACTGCGTCAGCGGATCGAACAACAGGTTGCTGAAGGCGATGTCGATTTTGGTCATGTCGAACATCAGGAACACCAGCGCCGCACAAGCGAGCGGAATACCAAAATTGTAAGCGTAGAAACGGGATTTCATCGGGTGGTCACCGTGCGCCAGTCGGAGGCTTCAATAAAGCCGAGCATCTTGGGAGCCGCCGGGCTGGCAGCGGAAACAAACAATGACGAGCCATAACCCATGTCCGAGGTCGGCACTTTGAGGTCTTTCTCGATTTGCGCCATGCATTCGCTGTGGGTCACCAGGACCAGATTGCGACCGGGAACCTTGTGGGCCAGAGCGTCCTGCAACATGCGGCCCCGGCAGTTGATCAACCAGTCGTCACCGCTGGCGGCGTGGTTGAACATGTAACCGGCGGTCTGCACCGTGCGCATCGACGGGCTGTTGTAGATGTCGGCGTTGTTCAGGCCCAGTTGTTCGAACCGTGCACCGACCGCCACCGCGACACTGCGCGAGCGATCGGTGATGCCGTCATTGCCACTCAGGCACGCCGCTTTGGAGTGATCGCAGCGTTCGACATGACGCACCAGCACGATCATCTCGCCCTTGGCCCAACCTGTCGCCAACGCTTGCGCACCGGCGACATTGCCATGGGCCAGGTCCGGCGCCGGCGCCAGTAACCACAGTGTCAGCGGGATCACCAATACCGATGCGGCCAACACCACCCAAGTATTGCGAAAACGCGCCAAAAAGCTCAGATCGATCGAGCGTTTGACGCCGAACAGACTCAGTCTCAATTCCACAAAAACCGCCTCGCCACTGTGCATCACAGGTTCATTCGATGCGGCGAAGGTACAGAGGCGCGCGTAAGCAGCCAGTGAAACCCATGTGAAAAAAGTCTTGGGATCCGATGTTACAAATTCCGTAGGACAAAATCCTTTCAGCTCTGGGAAATGCGGCCGATACAAACCTGCTAACACCCTTGCTGGCTCAAAAAAACAACAATCTTCCAGCCTAACCGACGACAAGAAACCCAACGTTTCTGGAGGATTTTTGATGAATAGCTGGTTCGGCAACATCAGCGTGAACATGAAACTGGGCCTGGGCTTCGGCCTCGTGCTGGCCCTGACCTGCGTGCTGGCCCTGACAGGCTGGACCAGCCTCGGTGGCCTGATCGACCGCAGCAACTGGATGAGCGACATCACTCAGCTCAACGCCGGTCTGACCAAACTGCGCGTGGTGCGTCTGCAATACATGCTGACCAATGGCGATGAAACCGCCGCACAGAATGTGCAAACCACCCTCGAAAGCTTCGCCGCGCAGCAACAGAAGCTGATCAATAGCTTCAAGAGCCCGGAAAACGTCAAACTGCTCAAGGAGCAGGCCGCGACCATCGCTGAATACCAGACGTCGCTGAACAAAATGCGCAACGCCTATCGCACCGGCAACAGCGCCCGCGACAGCATGAGCGTGAGTGCCGAGACCGCGTACAACCAGATCGAATCGATCAGCAAACGCGTGCAACAGATGGACATGAGCGAACAGCGCTTCGAACAGTTCCAGGCGATCACCGCCGCCAAGGAAGCGTTCATCCTCGCGCGCTACGAAGTTCGCGGTTACACCGCCACCACCAACGCCGAAACCGAACAGAAAGCCGTCGGCCAACTGGATGTCGCAATCGCCAGCCTCAAGCAACTGAACGTGCATTTCGCCGACTCTCAGCAAGACGCCCTGCGTCAGCTGGAAACCGCACTGGTCAACTATCGCAGCGCGTTGATGGCCTATAAAAACGCCAACACCGACGCGGTGCAGGCCCGTAAGGAAATGACCGATCAGGGCGCCGCCATCGTTACCACGAGCGAGCAGCTGTATCAGATCCAGCTCGACCGTCGCGACATCGAAAGTGCCCAGGCGCGCACCTTCCAGTTGATCAGCACCCTGCTGGCGCTGCTGGTTGGCGTGATTGCTGCGGTGATCATCACCCGTCAGATCACCCGTCCGCTGCAAGAAACCCTGGCCGTGGTCGAGCGCATCGCCAGCGGCGACCTGACCCAGAACGTCACCGTCACCCGCCGTGACGAACTTGGCGTACTGCAACAAGGCATCGCCCGCATGGGTGTGACCCTGCGTGACTTGATCAGCGGCATCCGCGACGGCGTCACCCAGATCGCCAGCGCCGCTGAAGAACTCTCGGCCGTGACCGAGCAGACCAGCGCCGGTGTGAACAGCCAGAAAGTCGAGACCGATCAGGTCGCCACCGCGATGCACGAGATGACCGCCACCGTGCAGGAAGTTGCGCGCAACGCCGAAGAAGCCTCGCAAGCTGCTGCGGCCGCTGACGGTGAAGCCCGTGAAGGCGACAAAGTGGTCAACGAAGCCATCGCCCAGATCGAACGTCTGGCCAGCGAAGTGGTGCGTTCCACCGAAGCGATGAGCGTGCTGCAACAGGAAAGCGACAAGATCGGCAGCGTCATGGACGTGATCAAGGCTGTTGCTGAACAGACTAACCTGCTGGCGCTCAACGCCGCGATCGAAGCCGCGCGTGCCGGTGAAGCCGGTCGTGGGTTTGCCGTGGTCGCCGACGAAGTGCGTGGCCTGGCTCAGCGTACGCAGAAATCCACCGAAGAAATCGAAGGCCTGGTCGCCGGTCTGCAGAACGGCACCCAGCAGGTTTCGGCGGTAATGAGCAACAGCCGCGCCCTGACCGACAGCAGCGTGGCGCTGACGCGCAAGGCTGGCGCATCACTGGAAAACATCACCCGCACGGTGTCGAACATCCAGTCGATGAACCAGCAGATCGCCGCCGCTGCAGAACAGCAGAGCGCCGTGGCCGAAGAGATCAGCCGCAGCATCATCAACGTACGCGACGTGTCGGAACAGACCGCAGCGGCGAGTGATGAGACGGCAGCGTCGAGTGTTGAACTGGCGCGTTTGGGGGGTCAGTTGCAGCAGATGGTCAGCCACTTCCGCGTTTGATCCTGATTCAGCGCTGAAGCTACAACCGCATCGCGAGCAGGCTCACTCCTACAGGTAACGCGTCGATCACAGATTATGTGGGCGACGCCAATTCCCCTGTAGGAGTGAGCCTGCTCGCGATTGCGTTATGGCTTGCCCTACTGATGCGTGGTCATACCGTGAAACTGCGTGCCCCGCTTTCAACGCGAAGGCAAATCCAGCTCAACTCCGCCAACGCTTCTAAAGCGCTCTTGGATCCGACTCCCCAAGCCGCCAGTGGATTGAGTCTGTTCCAGAGCATTCTTCAAAATCAGACACGCTTGCTCTTCCATCGATCGACCATTGAGGTCGGCCGCTACCCTCAGCGCTTCATAGAGCTGAGGGTCAAGATTGTCGATGATCAAACTTGCCACAATGCTCTCCGTCATTACTGAAATCGCAGCAGCGGAGGCTACCATGAAGCTTTTGCTGCGACGGTTTCAGGTTGTAACGCCAGAAAAGCATAGACAGGTCTGCTATCTCACCGAGTGCCACGCTGCCGCAACGCCGACGGCATAAAGTAAGCATCCTCCGGCACTGGCTGCGCAAAATCGACTGTCTCCGCCTCTTCGTTATCGAGGTTCTGCACGTAGTAACGCCGCGCCTGCAAATCGTGGAAAACATCCAGCGCACTCCACGTCGTCGGCAGGTCGTAGAAGTTTTTCAGGTAGGCCATCGACACGCGCCACAACTCCCCTCGCCCATCGTACTGATCGACCAGCGCGGCGCCCCAGCTGTCTTCATCGAGAAACAGCACGCGCTTGGAATAGATGTGTCGCGAGCCCGGTTTCAAGTTGCCTTCCACCACCCACACGCGGTGCAGTTCATAGCGGGTGTATTGCGGGTTGAGGTGGCCCGGGGTGAGCAGTTGCGCGTATTTCACCTCGGGGCTGGCGACTTTGTAGTTGTTGTAGGGGATGTAGATTTCCTGTTTGCCCTTGAGCTTCCAGTCGTAGCGATCGGGTGAGCCGTTGAACAGGTCGGTGTCGTCAGCGGTGCGCAGGCCATCGGATGAAGCGATCGGCGTGTCGTAGGCGAGGTTCGGTGCGCGGCGCACGCGGCGTTGGCCGGCGTCGTAGATCCAGGCCTGGCGCGCATCCTTGAGTTGATCGAGGGTTTCGTGCACCAGTGCGGCACCGCCGGCCAATCGTGCGGGGCTTTTCACGAAGGCGAGGTAGTAGAACAGGATGTTTTTCAGGTCGGCGAACTGGCCGTTCGGGCGGTAATAGTTGAACAGCGCTTCCTGCTGCGAGGTCACCAGCGCGAAGCTGCCGTTGCGCTGGACTGGCGCTTCGGAAGCGCGGCGCACGACGTAGATGCCGCGATAGCGAGTGATGTGGTTCCACAGCACTTCAACGCCGTCCTTGGGCACCGGGAACGGCACACCGCCGTAGGCATCGGAGAAGCCGCTGCCGCCTTCGAGCAGCTTGGCCGAGGTGGCGTTTTTCAGGGTGTTGTCGTACAGCCACTGCGGTGCTGAACCGGAGCGCCGGGATGGGTAGATCGGCATCTGGAAGGTGTCGGGGTAGCTGTTGAACAGTGCGATCTGGCCGGGGCTGAGGTGGGCTTTGTGCTGGTCGAGATTAGCTTTGGTGATGGTGAACAGCGGTTTGTCGGCCGCGTATGGATCGGGGTGATGCTGACCGGGTTTGTAGCCAGCTGGGGCTTGGGTGATGCCGCCGGTCCACGCGGGAATCGTGCCGGCAGCGTTGCCCGCGCGCTCGGCGCCCATGGGGGTCAGGGTGGTTTTCAGTTGTTCGGCTTGTTGCGGGGTGATGGCGGCCAGGGCGGTGCTGGCGGCCAGGCCCAACACAAGCCCTAGCGAAGCTTTGGTCAATCTTGAAGTGTGAAACATGATCAATCTCCGAAATGGGAGTGAGGTCTGCAAATCACCGTAGATCCCCTGTAGGAGTGAGCCTGCTCGCGATAGCGGTGTGTCAGACAACATCTACAGCGACTGAAAATCCGCTATCGCGAGCAGGCTCACTCCTACAAGGGGTGCGCCTGTGGTCTGGGTATCAAAGGAAATACTTGAGGTTGAACCCGACGTTATCGCGGTCGCGGATGCCGTTGTTTTGCCCGCCGCCGTAGAACTCGGTGTATTGCAGTTCGGCTTCGAGCTTGTTCTGGTAGTTGGCCTTGATCCCCAGCGTGTAGGCCTTGCGACCTTCGATGGTGTTGCCGGCCTGGTAGCTGTTGCCCTCGAAATCGTCCTTGTAAACGATGTAGGGCGAAACGTTGACCCCGGCGTACACGTCGTTCCAGGTGCCGTTGAGCATCGCCGTGTAACTGTAGGAATCACGGTTGACCTGATCGTCGCGATCACCGCCCGACACATAGGAATAGTTACCGGTGCCGGCGTAATAACGTCGGCTGCCGTCATACGCGGTGTATTGCAGACTGCTGCCGCGCAGGTGCTCGGAGGCCAGTTCGAAAATGCCGAACAGTGAGTCGAACGAAGCGGTCGGGCCGAAGTTGTAAATAGTGCCGAGCGAGGTGTTGAACGCTTCGACACGTTCGGCGTTGTTGATCTCGCTGTTGAGATTGACCATCTGCCCGCCGACGTTGATCGACCTGCCTGTCACCGCCACAGCAGCACCGTTGGCCAGGTCACCGATCAAATCGTTGGTGGCTGCGACACCGATCGGCAGGTTCGGCCGATAGGCGATTTCACCAAACACCGAGGCCTCGCCCAGCGTGGTGTTGAAGCTGAAGCCGTACATGCGGATGTCTTCGGCATAGCGCCGATGCGCCTGGATATTACCCATCACATCAGCGGTGGCCAGACCATTGGCCAGCGCCCCGGCCTGACTGCCGGCAACACCGGACAACAGGTTGGTCAGCGCATCCATGTCGATGCCTTTGTAGCCGCCCAGGTCCGCTGCGATGGTCGGTTCCTTGGCGTGGTAGTTGACCAGGTACAAACCGAACTCGGTGCTGTTGAGCTGCTCGGCGATGTAGCGAAAGGCAAAGCCGAACTGGCCATCGTTGCGTGCGTTGTAATCCTTGCCGATGCTCGCCACTTTCAGCGTATTGCCATACGCCGGCGTCACGCCATTGGCGTACAGACCGGTGCTTTGCAGGGCGGAGTTCAGCAACGGGTTGTTGCCCAGCGCGCTGTACAAACCGATGACGTTGCCAAACCCCGGCACTGAGGTATCAAGCGCCGTGCCGCTGAAGTTGTTGTACCCGGTGTTGCCACCGTCGGCGAACAGGTCGGTCTGCGAGTAGAAGGTGCCGACCGGATCGATGCGGGTTTCCTTCCAGTTGGTCTGGTAGAAACTCTCCATCGTCAGCGAGTCGGTCAGGCCGATGTTGAAGCTCAGCGCCTCGACCGGCACCAGCACTTCCTTCACTTCGGCGCCGGGCAAACGGTACTTGGCGGCGTCCACCGGGTTGGTGGTGTTGATCCCGCCGCGATAGAAAATCCCCTCGCCCCAGTTGAACACTTGTCGACCGACGCGCGCCGTCACCGGCATCTGCGCAACGTCCCAACTGCCATGCACATAGGCGTCGAGCATCTCGATGCGACTGCCGGCGATGTCGCGGGTCTGACTGGTGAAATGGTCGTCCTGCGGGTAGCTCTGGCTCGGCTGCGACGGGCTGTTGTTGTCGTAGTAGTCGTTGCGCTTGTCCATCAGTTGCGTGTCGTAGAACGCGGTGCCGCGCACAAACAAACCGTAATTCTGATAGTTGGCTTCAAGCTCGGAGGTGATCTTGTACACCTCGGAAACCAGCCCGGTGTCGAAGTTGCGATTGCCGTCGTTGGTGTTGACGTCATCGTTGCTCTTGTCGCGGCCCTGCACCCGCCACAAACGACCGTAGGACAAGGTCGTGTCGAGGGAACCGGTGACCTGTTTGTCCAAGAAGCTGAATTCCAACGCGTGCGCCGCATCGACTGCGCACAACTGCAGCAGCCCGGCCAGGCCGACACCGGGGAGTGCGGCGCTCGTCAGGCGCAATCGAGTGTTGATCATCTTTTCCTCCTTCCCTGTTTTTTTATTGTTTTAGTGTTCGTTATCGAGCTACGGCGCCAATCCCGCGCTGACGTAAATCCGGCTGTGCGCGCCGAAATGCCCCAGCAGCTTGAACAACTGCTGGTTGAGTGCCGGGTGGTCGAAATCTTCTTGTTGCAGTTGATTGCCGCTGCTGAAATCACTGCTGACGGGCGCCGTTTCCAGCCACTGCCCGATGGCCTCGTCGAACGCTGCGGAATCGTTGACCGATTCGGCGCTGACCACTTCGCGCAGGTAGTCGACCGAGTACGGCGGGTAGATTTTGTCTTGGGTTACATCGGAGTAAGCCGCGAGCATCGGATGCGCCTGACCGGTACGCAGCACGCGGCGCAGCCAGGTCGACTGATACTTCTCCACTTCCATGTGCCGAGTAGCGACGCGCTCGATGGAGGCTTGTTTGTCCTCAGCGAAACCGGCGATTGCCTTGCCTTCCAGCAGAAGAAGATTGGCGAGGTCGACGCCCGGCAACGGCTTGGCGTGATACGGCTGGGTCAGGTCCTGAATGTGGTGCAGGCCCCAGCCGAGAAAGCGATAACCCCAATACGGATGACCGCTGGCAAATGCCAGTCGCGCCAGGCCCATGTATTGATACGCGCGCCAGTCCGGCCAACTGCGTTCGAGGAAACCGGCAGCGGCGTAGACCACCGCGCTTTCATGGAAGAAGCCCATGTGGAACGGCGCCTGCGAGCTGTACTGGAAACGCGCATCGCCGAACGGTTGCGGACCGAAGCCGTAGCGCGCGCCGACATCGCCGGGGTTGTCGCTGAACAAGTTGATGTCGTGGCCGTAATCCGGCTCGTCGGCGGCGCTGGCGAGTATGGCCAGCGGGGCGACTTTTTCGTGCTCGGCGATGACGATGAAGCGCTGGCGATTCCACGGCGAGAGGGTTTGCTCGACCATGACCTGATTGGCCTGCAAATGCTCACGCTCGGGCAGGTCTTTGCCGGGTAATGGCTGTATGACCATTGCCAGATGTATTTCGGGATTGATGCGCAGCGCCGAGAGGAAATCGTGGCGCAGATTGTCGCTTGGCACTGCGGGCAGTTTCAGATTGTCGGGGCGTGGCGGGTACTGAGCGAAGTGCGCGCGGGCGAAGCTTTCCTGTTGCTCCAACAGCGCCAGCACGGCCGGGTATTGCTCAGTGAGAAACTGCTCCAGCGGCTCGACTTCAACCTGTGGTGCATCGCGCAACGTCGGCAGTTCCTGCAACGCCAGATAGCTGCCGACCGTGTGGTTCGACCAGCCCCAAGCGCTCGGGGCGGTTGCACAAAGCAGCAACAGGAGGAAGGTCAGCTTCATTGCTTTTCGTTCTTATTGGAAGTGCCGTGGGGGATGAGCCTAACAACCGACCCCGCCGCTGACACTGTCCGATCTCACCAGAAAAAGTCTCCGATGGCGCCAATTACCCGATATCAAAAACACCACCGCCCCCTGTAGGAGTGAGCCTGCTCGCGATAGCGGTGTGTCAGTCAAATAGATGTTGGCTGACACACCGCTATCGCGAGCAGGCTCACTCCTACAGGGGATTTGTGGTGTTCTTTCAGGCGGGGTAACCGGTGATTTTGCGGATGCTCTGATATAGCGGCTTGAGCTGGCGATACATGCGCAGGTAGACCTCTGTGTACAGCTGCTCGTAGATTTTTTGTGCCTCGGGTTGTGGGGTGAACACCGCACCGACGCGGGTCATCGCGGCGATTGCAGTTGGGAAATTTGCGTGCAATCCGAGCCCCACTGCACAGCAGATCGCCGCACCCAAGCCAGACGCCTCATACACATGCGGACGCTCCGCCGGCAGGCCGAAAATATTCGCCGTGAGCTGCATCGCCGCATCACTCTGCGAGCCACCGCCAGCAACACGCAACCGCTTGACCGAGACCTTCGAACGCCGCTCGATGTTCTCCATGCCCTGACGCAACGCATACGCCAATCCCTCAAGAATCGCCCGGTAAATATGCGCGCGGGTGTGCACATCGCCGAAGCCGATCATCGCGCCTTTCGCCTCCACGCCCGGCTCACGAATCCCCGGCGACCAGTACGGTTGCAGCATCAGGCCCATCGAGCCGGGCGGCACCGCATTGACCAATGCATCGAACAGTTGCTCCGGCTCGATGCCCTGCTCTTTGGCCTGCTGCATCTCGCGCAAACCGAACTCGTTCTTGAACCAGCTGACCATCCAGTAACCGCGATAAATCATCACCTCGCAGTTGAACTGATCGGGCACCGCTGACGGGTACGGCGGAATCAACGGGACAATTTCCAGATAGCGCGAGCGGGTGCTGGTGATCGTCGCCGTAGTGCCGTAGGACAGGCACACCGTGCTCGCATCGACCACGCCGGCACCGACCACTTCGCAAGCCTTGTCGGCACCGGCAGCAATCAGCGGCAAGCCCTCGGGAATGCCGGTGTGGCGAGCGGCTTCAGCGGTGATGTAGCCGAGGGTTTCACCGGGTTTGTGCAGGCTCGGCAATTGCTCGGGGCGCACCGCCAGCGCCTGCCATTTCCAGTCACTCGGCGCGGCCCATTTCAGCCGTTTGAAGTCGAACGGCAGATAGCCAACGCAACAACCTACCGAGTCGACAAAACGCCCGCACAGTCGATGGGTGAGAAACCCCGACAGCAGCAAAAACTTGTCCGTCGCCGCCCACACGTCAGGTTGGTGTTTTGCTATCCAGTTAGCCTCAGCCTGAGCGCGAAAATAATCCACCGTACCCTGCGCGCCGACCAGTTTGAGCAACCAGCCCCACGGTCCTTTGATCCCGCCCTCGACTTCGCTCTGCCGTTGATCGAGCCACAGAATCGCCGGGCGCAACGGTTTACCCTCAGCATCGACGTTGATCACCGTGCCGCGCTGCGTGGTCAGGGAAACGCCGGCAATCTGCGAACGGTCGATGCCGGTCTGCGCCCAGACTTGCTGGCACGCCTCCCCCAATTTTGCCCAGTAATACTCCGGATCCTGCTCGGCCCAGCCCGGTTGCGTCGAGTAATACGCCTGCAATTCAACCTTGCCTTTGCCGAGCAGATTGCCCTGCAGATCGAAGAGCAACGCGCGCACGCTCTGGGTGCCGTTGTCGATGGCCAGCAGGTAACGCTTGTTCGGGTGGTTATCCATGGAGCTCTCTTCAAGGGGCATCAAGGCGTGGCATCCGGCAGACCGTGATGGCGTTGCCACAACGCCCGATAACGCTGAATTTCTTGCTGCCAGTGTTCGTCGCTCCAGGCCAGTCGTGGCTGGCAGAGTTGGCGAATGGCGGCGAAATATTCTTCGCCACCGCGCGGCAACAGCAGACCGAGACGTGTGCGGCGCAGGAGCAGATCGTCGAGGTGCAGAACCATTTCCGACTCACAGGCGAAAGCCAGTTCGGCCCACAGAGTGTCCGTAGCGCCGACCGTGGCGTGGCCGATTTCTTTGATCAATTGCGCCAACTTCGGCAGATCTCGACCATGCCTCCCGGTCAGACGTCGCCACTGATGGCTGCTCAACTCAGGAATCGCCTGCACAGGAACAGCGGCAAACACGGGCGCGGCGTCATCGACGAAAGGACGTTCGAGCATCGCCGCGCAGGCCTTGAGCACTTCGATGGCTTGCGGGCGAAACGTGGTGAGTTTGCCGCCGGCCAAGGTCACGCAACCGGGCTCCTGCCACAGCACATGTTCACGGGTTTCGTTCGACGGTTTGTCTTGATGCGCACCTGCGCTGCCCACCACCGGACGCACGCCGGACCAGGTCGACAGCACATCCGCCGCACTCACTTCGGCACCGGGAAACTGTTGCGTGCAGGCCGCCAGCAGATAGTCGAGTTCTTCGCCGCTGATGCTCGCGCTCTGATCCAGATCCTCACGGTGATCGAGGTCCGTGGTGCCGACCACTGTCGCGCCCTCCCATGGAAAAACAAACACCGGACGCCGGTCGCGCTCATGCAGAAACGTGAACGCCTGCGCCACCGGCAGACGCCAACCCGGCAGCAATAAATGACTGCCGCGTAACGGCCGTAATTGCCGTGGTGCCTCCGTCGGCCGCAAGCGCTCGGCCCATGCGCCGGTGGCCACAGCAAGCACGCCGCAGCGCAATTGCAGTGACGTGCCGGCCTCGCAATCCTCGACCTGAACGCCACACACTCGCCCATTTTCACGCAGCAAATGCTCCACGCGAACGCCGTTAATCACGTCCGCGCCATCCGCCCGAGCTTCGCTCAACACACGCATCACCAGCCGCGCGTCGTCGGTCAGCGCATCGACAAAACTGGTGCCGCCGAGCAGGTCATTTTCCTTCACGCCCGGCGCCAGATAACGCAGTTGCTGCGCATCATGAAAACGATGGCTGCGGCGCCCGGCCAAGGCGTCGTATACGCTCAGCAAACCACCCAACACCCGTGGCCCGGGAAAGCCGCCGCGATAGTGCGGCATCATGAAACTCATCGGCTCGATCAACCCCGGCGCTTCGTCGAGCAAGCGCTGACGTTCGCGTACCGAATCACGGGTCAGGCGCCACTGCCCTTTGGCGATGTAACGCAAACCGCCATGAACCATTTTCGAAGAACGGCTGGAGGTGCCCCAGGCGAAATCGCGTTGTTCCAGCAGCAGGCAGCGCCAACCTCGACGCGCGGCTTCCCGCAGAATACCGGCGCCGCTGATGCCGCCACCAATGACGATCAGATCCCAGGTTTCCTCGGCCAGCGTCGGCAAAATCTGCTGGCGCCACGCGGCGTTCCAGTCCTGACTCATGGCCGTCACTCCGGCAACAGCGTGCCGGGGTTGAGGCGCCCGGCCGGATCGAAGTGTTTGCTCAGCGCCTGCAAGGTGTCCATCGCCAGTGCGCCCTTCTCCCGTAGCAGATACGGCGCGTGATCCTTGCCGACGCCGTGCTGGTGACTGATGGTGCCGTGGTTGTCGACGATGGTCTGGCTGGCCGCGTGTTTGAGCGCTTCCCAGCGTGCCAGCGTCGCGGGGTAATCCCCCGCCGGGCGAAACACGTAGGTGGTGTAGATACTCGAACCTTCGCCGTAAACGTGGGACAGGTGGGTGAACACATGCACGCGTTCGCCTTCGGCGGCCAGGGCCTCGCGCAGGCTGGTTTCGATGAGGTTGAGCAGGTTGTCGACGTTGCTCCAGTCGGTGGCGGTTTCGAGGGTGTCGACCACGTAACCGGCATTCCACAGGTTCTCGCGTAGGTAAGGGAAACGGAAGCGGTTCTGCGCCCATTTCTTGCCGAGCAAGGTGCCGGTGAAGACGCCGCCGAAGGCCTTTAAATGTTGCCGTGCCTGTGTCAGCGACAATGCGTTTTGTCGGCGATTGCCGGTGACGCCGAAGGTCAGCAGGCATTTGCCCGCACCCGCGCCACGCAGATTCAGGTACTTTTCCAGCCAGACGATTTGTTGCGGATGACCGGCCAGCGCCAGTTGCGTTTCGGTTTCCACGGCGTTGGATAAACGCAGCATCGACAGCGGTACGCGTGCCTGGGCCAATTGGCGAATGGCTTGCAGGGCCTTGGTCCAAGAGGGCAGAAATACACCGTAGAAACGCTCATCCACAGGCAACGCACTGACTCGCACTTTGACCTCGGAAATGATCCCGAAACGGCCCTCGCAACCGAGCACCACTTCGCGTAAATCGGGTCCGGCAGCCGAAGCCGGGAAGGTTGGAATCCGCATCGGCCCGGCAAACGTTTCCAAAGTGCCGCCAGCGAATAACTGCTCGATCCGGCCATAGCGCAACGACTGCTGACCGCTGGAACGACTGGCGACCCAACCGCCCAATGTCGACAGCTCCCACGACTGCGGGAAATGCCCCAGCGTGTAGCCCCGCGCACGCAGCTGACTTTCCACCTGCGGGCCACTCGCACCGGGGCCGAAAGTTGCCATCAGGCTCTGTTCATCAAGGTCGATCAGGCGATTCATCCGCGCCAGCGACACCGTCACCACCGGCCGCGCAGAATCCGGCGGATTGATGTGCCCGGCCACCGACGTGCCACCGCCATAAGGGATCAGGCACAGGTCCTGTTCGTGAGCCAGCGCCAGCAACTGGCGAATGTGTTCAGCGGTCTCGGGAAACGCCACCGCATCGGGATAATTACCCAGCGCACCCTCGCGCAACGCCAGCCAATCCGGCAGGCTCTGGCCTCGGGCATGCAGCAAGCGGTCATGGGCATCGACGCTGTACAACGCGTGTGCAGGCAATCGCGAGGCCGGCACCCGGGCCAATGCGGATTCCAGTGTCGCATCGGGCAGCGCGCGCCCCTCGCCCAGGCGTTCATGAAGAAACTCCGCGCCCTGGGCCGGCAGTTCGACCACCGTGGTTGCATCTCCCCAGCCGTTCCAGCGTCGCATGCGTGTGTCCTTCTAACCGTCAGATCAGTGATATTTCAGGCCCCCATACTAGCCAGCGGCCGCAAAGTGTCACGGTCGCATCCGGCCAGTTCGTGTAGCCAATTGAGTCAAACGTCGCGCAAGCGTCAGCCATTTACTTTAGTCGGGGTTTCAAATTACCTTTCAGGCTATTCGTCCGCCTCCGCCGCCATTGATCAAAGGAATGGGATCATGCAATCGCTTGGCTTCACCTCGGTTCCGCCGCTGCTCAAGTACCTGCGCCATGCCGAACAACTGGGCATGGCCATCGAGCCTGCATTGGCGGCGGCGGGTTTGCAGGCGCAGCAGTTGAGCGACAACACCCTGCGTTTGCCCGGTGAGGCGCATGAGCGGCTGCTGGATTATTTCTGCGAACACTCGGGCGATCCGTTGTTCGGGCTTAACGCGGCGAATTTCGTCCTGCCCAATTCGTGGAGCGTGCTCGGTTACATCACCATGAACTGCGCGACGCTGGGCGATGCGATGAGCCGAATCATGCCGTTCGAGAAACTGGTGGGGGACATGGGCGTCAGCCGCGCCGAGGTGCAGGACGGCCATGTGCATCTGATCTGGACCTGCCGTTATCAGCGTCCGCGAATCCGCCGGCATCTGGTGGAAAACGTGCTGGGGTCGTGGCTGCAATATGCACGCTGGATCGCCGATACGCAGATGTCGCCGGCCGGGGTCTGGCTGGAACATTCGTGCCCGGCAGAGGCCACGCCGGCGCAGTACGAAGCGTTTTTCGATTGCCCGGTGTTGTTCGATCAGCCGTATTCGGCGCTGGTCGTGCCGCTGGCTTATTTGCAGTTGCCGTTGCGCCAGGCCGATGCGCAGTTGCTGCGCACGCTGGAAGAACATGCGCTGGGATTGATGGCGACGCTGGAGGATGCGTCGCTTGAGCAGCAGGTGAAGAACATCCTGCGGCAGTTGCTCAAGGAAGGCTTGCCACGCAAGGAGCAGGTCGCCGAGCAACTGAGCGTTTCCGTGCGGACGTTGCAGCGGCAGTTGCATCAGGCGGGGACGTCGTATCAGCAGATTCTCGATGATTTGCGCCAGGAACTGGCTGAGCATTATTTGCTCAACAGTACGCTGCCGATTCAGGACATTGCGCAGTATCTGGGGTTTACCGAACCGAGGTCGTTTCACCGCACATTCAAGAGTCGGCGGGGGATGCCGCCGGGGGAGTTTCGGCAGATGCATCGGGGGTGAATGTTCCGGCCCCTTCGCGAGCAGGCTCGCTCCCACAGTTGATCTCCGTTGTTCACAAAGTTGATGTTCACCGCCGACCCACTGTGGGAGCGAGCCTGCTCGCGAATGCGCCAGTTGCCGCACCCAATTCCTACAGGTAAATCTTCGATACTTGAGCGCAATAAACATCCAGCATCGCAGGTGTTTAAAGACACTCAGCGTTACGCGAAACAGCCCACAAATCCTTGCGCCGCTGCCTACGCCTGCGCCAGAATCCGCCGGCTTGTGCGCCCTGAGCATGCTGCGTAACTTGATTCGGTCACTGATTCCCAGTGATCGGGTTTAGTAGCCCGGTGGTAATTCTGCTGGTCGTACATTCATCACAGGTACTCGCGTATCTGAGCTTTATGGTGGCTGTACGCAGGGCGCTTCGGCGCGCCGGCTTTTAGCTGAGTTCCCCGGTCTACTAACCTGCGTACAGCCGCCACCCTTTCGTTTAGTAGCCAAAGGGTGGCCGCTCAACAAAGGGAACACAGCTATGTTCAAGATAACGCCAAACCCGCCGGTCACTGACCCGGCCTCCCCCTACGAATCCGCCGATTCGAAGAAATTCCACGAAGCCGCCGAGCGCGCGCTCGACCATTATCTCGCCCCACCCACCGCGCAGATCATGGCCACGCCTTACCAACCCAACCGCCTCTACATGGCCAACCCGGCATCCGCGACCGAGCCCTTGCTGGTCGACGCCTGCGAAACACTGGGTTCTGCCTCGGTGATGCTCAACGACTTCGCCGCCGTGCTCGAAGGTTCGCACCGCAAGACCCTGCAAGGCATCGCGCAAGTGGTGATGGTGGCGGAAATGGCGGTCAATCAGGTGCTGGATAAGTTCGTGCCGACCGAGTAACGAAAAAGCCCGCGACGCTAACAGTGATGGTTAGGTGGCGGGCTTCTTTCTACGGTGTGCCATTTTCCCCTCACCCCAGCCCTCTCCCGAAGGAGAGGGGGCCGACCGAGGTGTCTGGCGCCATACATCGACCTGAATGACCGAGTCGATTATGGATTCGACCGAGCAGGTTCAGGTCGGTGTATCTCTCAAGCATTCCCAGATCAGATCGGTCCCCTCTCCCTCCGGGAGAGGGCTAGGGTGAGGGTGAGGGCCAACCGTGGGATGTTCGCTAAATACACCGACCTGAAAGTGCTGCCGTGAATCCATAATCGCTGCAGATCTTTCACGTCGATGTACAGCGCCAGACACCTCGGTCAGTCCCCTCTCCCTCCGGGAGAGGGCTAGGGTGAGGGTGAGGGCCAACCGTGGGATGTTCGCTAAATACACCGACCTGAAAGTGCTGCTGTGAATCCATAATCGCTGCAGATCTTTCACGTCGATGTCTAGCGCCAGACACCTCGGTCAGTCCCCTCTCCCTCTGGGAGAGGGCTAGGGTGAGGGTGAAGGGCCGACCGTGGGATCTTCGCTAAATACACCGACCTGAAAGTGCTGCCGTGAATCCATAATCGCTGCAGATCTTTCACGTCGATATACAGCGCCAGACACCTCGGTCAGTCCCCTCTCCCTCCGGGAGAGGGCTAGGGTGAGGGTGAGGGCCAACCGTGGGATCTTCGCTAAATACACCGACCTGAAAGTGCTGCCGTAAATCCATAATCGCTGCAGATCTTTCAGGTCGATGTCTAGCGCCAGACACCTCGGTCAGTCCCCTCTCCCTCTGGGAGAGGGCTAGGGTGAGGGGCTTTTCAGCTCAGAGACAAATCGCGTTGGTAAACACCAGCCGATTACCAAACGGATCAACGATCGTCATGTCCTGACTCCCCCACGGCATCGCCTGAATGCCCGGATGCGAAAACTTGTAATCCTTGGCCTCCAACTGCTGCTGAAACGCCTCCAGCTCATCCGTCTCGATCCGCAGCGCCGAACCCGGGCACGCATCGCCATGGTGCTCGGACAAATGCAGCACACACTCGCCACGCGACACCTGCAGATACAACGGAAAATTCGCCTCGAAGCGATGCTGCCAGTCGATCTTGAAACCCAGAAAATCGACGTAGAACTCGACAGCTTTGGCTTCATCGAAGATCCGCAGGATCGGGGTGGTTTTGCCGAAGCTCATGGGGTGCTCCCTGACTGATTGGCCCCACAGTGTAGACGGGGTGGATGTCAGCAATTCGGCCTGTTGATGGCTTTCTTTAATTGCAATATGCCACCACTGTGACGCAGTCCGCGAAACCTCAGTGAAAGTTGTCGCGCAGATCACCCTGTCGAGCGAGAAACCGCCCTTCCCTGCGACCATTCGCCTGTCCGTCGCGATAGCTCAATACACCGTTGATCCACACGCCATCGATGCCCTGCGCTGGCCGTTGAGGATCATTGAAGTCAGCGACATCACGCACCGTCGCCGGATCGAACAACACCAGATCCGCCCAATAGCCTTCACGAATCTCACCGCGCTCCTTCAAACCAAACCGTGCCGCCGACAAACCAGTCATCTTGTGCACAGCGGTGTGCAGCGGAAACAGGCCCACGTCGCGACTGAAATGGCCCAACACCCGTGGGAAAGCGCCCCACAAACGCGGATGCGGGAACGGGTCTTCCGGCAGTCCGTCAGAACCCACCATCGACAACGGATGGGCGAGGATTCTTCGTACATCCGCCTCGTCCATGCCGTAATACACCGCACCCGCCGGTTGTAGGCGTTTGGCCGCGTCAATCAACGGCACGTTCCATTCGGCAGCGATGTCGATCAGGTCGCGGCCGCTGACCTCGGGGTGCGGCGTCGACCAGGTGATGGTGATGCGATGCGCATCGGTGACCTGCTTCAGATCCAGCGTCGATGAACTCGCCGCATACGGGTAGCAATCGCAGCCGACCGGGTGGGTTTTCGCGGCCTCTTCCAATGACGCGAGCAGTTGCGGACTGCGCCCCCAGTTGCCAACGCCGGCACATTTGAGGTGGGAAATAATCACCGGAGAACGCGAGTGACGACCGATGCTGAACGCTTCATCCATCGCCTCCAGCACCGGTTCGAATTCACTGCGCAGGTGCGTGGTGTATACCGCGCCAAACGCGGTGAGTTCTTCGGTCAGTTGCATGACTTCATCGGTGGAAGCGCTGAAGGCGCTGGCGTACGCCAGGCCTGTGGATAAACCCAACGCACCGGCCTCAAGGCTTTCGCGTAACTGTTCGCGCATCGCGGCGATTTCTTCTGGCGTCGCGGTGCGGAACAAGTCATCGAGATGATTGCTGCGCAGCGCCGTATGGCCGACCAACGCGGCAACGTTCAATGTCGTATTGGCCGCTTCGACCGCCGCGCGGTAATCGCTGAAGCGTGGATAAACAAACGCCGCCGCTGTGCCGAGCAGGTTCATCGGATCCGGTGGATTGCCCTTCAATGTCACGGGCGAAGCGCTGATCCCGCAGTTGCCGACAATCACCGTGGTCACACCCTGGCTGAGTTTTGGCAGCATCTCCGGCTGACGAATCACCACGGTGTCGTCGTGGGTATGCACGTCGATAAAACCCGGCGCCAGCACGCGACCGGCGGCGTCGATTTCTTCGGTTGCCGTGGCGTCGTGCAAGTCGCCGATACGCTCGATGCGGCCCTCGCGAATCGCCACGTCAGCGTGGTAACCGGGCGCATTGCTGCCATCGATGATCAGGGCATTGCGAATCAGAGTGTCGTACAGCATGTCAGTCTCCCAGCGGCAGGTGATCGTCGCCGCCACGGTATTCGTCGAGGGCGAGTTTGATCCGCCGCAGACGCTCTTGATTGTCTTCAGGATTGGCCAGCGCCAGCTCAGTCGCCAGCACGTCGATGGCGAGCAGCATGCCGTAGCGCGCCGCCGTCGGTTTGTAGATGAACGAGGTTTCTGCGCCTTGCAACGGCAGGACGATGTCGGCCAGTTGCGCCAGCGGCGAATCGGCGCGGGTGATCGCCAGAATGCGTGCGCCGTAGTTGCGCGCCAGTTCGACGGTCTCCAACAACTCCGGAGTGATGCCGGTCAGCGAACAGACGATGAGCACTTGCTCGGCGTTCAGACTGGCGGCGGTGACGCGCATCATCACCGCGTCGTGACACACCGCAATCGGGTAGCCGAGGCGCACCAGGCGGACCTGCAATTCGTAGCTGCACAGGGTCGAGCAACCGCCCATGCCGAAGGCGTGAATCATCCGTGCCTGACCGAGCAGTTTCACCGCATCGGCGAAGCGTGATTCATCGAATCCGGCCAGATGCTGGCGCAGCGTGGTTTCAATGTCGCCGACGATCTGCCCATAGAACGCCGACTGCTCAGGCGTGCCCGCCGGGTCGAGAAAACGGCTGCCGACGCCACTGGCCTGAGCCAGTTGCAGACGCAGATCACGCAGGTCACGACAGCCGACCGTCCGGGCGAAACGCGACAACGTAGCAGTGCTGACTCCGGCACGCTGCGCGAGATCTTCGAGGCTGGCACTGGCGGCAAAACCGACGTCGTCGAGCATCAGCCGGGCGATGCGCCCTTCGCCGGCGCTGAAGGAATCCTGGCGGGCGCGGATCTGGTAGAGGATGTCCATGGGCGGCGGGCTCCGGTTACAGCAGGTAAGAAAGGCCGACGGTCAGACCGAACGCAACTACCGAGATCAGCGTCTCGAGCACGGTCCAGGTCTTGAACGTCTGCGCGACCGTCATGTTGAAGTATTCCTTGATCAACCAGAAGCCGCCGTCGTTGACGTGGGAAAAGATAACCGAGCCGGCGCCGGTCGCCAGCACCAACAGTTCAGGGTGTGGATAACCCAGACCAATGGCCACCGGCGCGACCACGCCGGACGCGGTGGTCATCGCCACCGTCGCGGAACCGGTGGCGACGCGCATCAACGCCGCGAACAGCCAGCCCATGATCAGCGGCGACAGCTGGAATTCGTGGGCGAGGCCGACGATCTGATCGGTGACACCGGCATCCACCAGAATGCGGTTCAAACCACCGCCAGCACCGACCAGCAAGGTGATACTGGCGGTAGGTGCCAGACATTCGTTGGTGAATTTGAGGATCGATTCGCGGTTGAAACCCTGGGCGATGCCCAGCGTCCAGAAACTCAACAAAGTCGCCAGCAGCAGCGCAATCACCGAGTTGCCGATGAACAACAGAAACTGATTGAAACCGCTGCCCGGGGTGGAAATCAGGTTGGCCCAGCCACCGATCAGCATCAGTACCACCGGCAACAGAATGGTCGCCATGGTGATGCCGAAACCCGGCAGTTTGTCGCGCGGTTCGCGGTCGAGGAATTGTTTTTCCAGCGGATTATCCGCCGGCAGTTGAATGCGCGGCACGATGAATTTGGCGTACAACGGGCCGGCAATGATCGCGGTGGGAATACCGATGGCAATCGCATACAGCAAGGTTTGCCCGACCGACGCCTGATAAGCCTGCACCGCGAGCATCGCCGCCGGGTGTGGCGGCACCAGCGCATGCACCACCGACAGACCGGCGACCATTGGCAGGCCGACCATCAGAATCGACACGCCGACGCGCCGGGCCACGGTGAATGCGATCGGCACCAGCAAGACGAAACCGACCTCGAAGAACAGCGGCAGCCCGACCAGAAAAGCGATGCAGACCATCGCCCAGTGCGCGTTCTTCTCGCCAAACTTGTCGATCAGCGTGCGCGCCATCTGCTCGGCGCCGCCGGACTCGGCCATCATCTTGCCGAGCATTGTCCCGAGCGCGACCACCAGCGCGATATGCCCCAGCGTCTTGCCCACCCCGGCCTCATACGCCCCGACCACACCCGATGGCGGCATCCCGGCCACCAGCGCCAAGCCGATGGAAATCAGGGTGATGACGATGAACGGATTGAGCCGGTAACGGGCGATCAACACGATCAGCGCAATGATGGCAACGGCGGCATACACCAGCAGCCAATAGCCGAAGGAAGGCGTCATGCGGTACTCCTCGAAAGGGTCACGTTCGAATGGGTTGTGAAACTCATAAATCATTTCGAGATCGAGATTTCAAACCGCATGAAAGTAATTTTCGTGGAGAGGCAAGGCGTGTCGCTGATGGGTATGTCTTGTCGCGATTAATGAAAATCGTAGGGCGGGATTTACATGCTTTTACAGCCAACACAGCCCCCTGTAGGAGTGAGCCTGCTCGCGATTGCGCCGTAACAGTCAATATCTTCATTGGCTGAATGACCGCTATCGCGAGCAGGCTCGCTCCTACAGTTTTGATCGCATTCCTCCAGACAGAATGCGTAAAACCTCTGGGAGCTGGTGGACGACTCACACCATTTCGTTACGAATCCATTCAACCACCGACGTGCGCTTCGGTACCCAGCCCAGCATTTCGCGGGCGTGTTTGCCGCGTACGCGGCTGTTGGAGCCGAGGCCGTAGTTGGCCATTTCGTAGCCCCATTCGGCTTCAGCGTCTTTCAGTGGCCAGTCTTGTGGTTGGCCCAGGTTCAGCGCTTCAGCCATGGCGGTGGTCATGTCGATGAACGAGGCTTCGCCGCTTTCGACAAAGTAGAACGTGCCCGGGACGTTTTTGGTCAGCGCCAGCAGGTACAGGCTGACGACGTCTTCGATGTGCACGTTGGACCAGATGTTCTGGCCGGTACCGACGTGGCGCACCACGCCGCTTTTGCGTGCTTGCTTGAGCAGTCGTGGCAATTGCACGCTGTCGCGATTGACGCCCAAGCTGTGGCCGTAGATCAGCGTGTTGCAGATGACGGCGGAATTCACGCCATCCTTTGCCGCGGCGAGGATCAGGTTGTCGATGGCCACGCGGGCGGCCTTGTCGACGGTCGGCTCCGGCAGGTTGTCCTCGAAATAGATGACGTCGCCGGACTTGCCGCCGGATGCATCGCCAACAATGCTCGAACCACTGGTGTGCAGGAACACTTTGTTCGAACCGCGCAAGGCATCGAGCAACGCTTCAACTGCACCGCGATGGTCGCTGCTGGCGGCGTTGATCACCGCGTCGGCAGCGCGGGCCTGTTCGGCGAGCAGTGTTTTGTCGTCGAGAGTGCCGATGACCGGGGTGATCCCGATGGCTTTCAGCTCTTCAGCCTGTTCGGCGCTGCGCACCAGGCCGGTGACGTTGTGCCCGGCCTTGACCAGACCGGTAGCGATCGAGCCGCCGATAAAACCGGCAGCGCCGGTGACGAATACGTTCATGGAGTAACTCCCTGCGTGAGTAAGTGATGGGACGAGTATCTGCCCGTGAGCCGGAGGGAAAAACCCGCCCCCGGCCAATTCACTCTTGCGCAGAGGTCACGAATCAGCCCTTGAAATCGGCGCTGGCGTAAGCAGCGAGTTTGCTCTGGATAAAGTCGAGGAAGCATTGAATGCGCAGCGCCAGTTGCGAGTTACGGTAGTACACGGCGTTGATCGGCTGGCGATAACCGCTGTTGAATTCGCCGAGCAGGACTTTCAATCGCCCGGCACGGATGTCGTCGATGGTCATGAAATGCGACAGGCAAGCGATGCCCTGCCCTTCCAGCGCCAGGTGGCGCACGGTCTCGCCGCTGGAAGCGCTGATCGCCGGGGTGATTGGCCAGCGGTCGCCGTGCACGTAGCGCAGCGGCCATTGGTTGAGGCCTTCGTTCTGGGTGAAACCGAGCAAGGTGTGTTCGCTCAGATCGGCGACTTGCTGTGGCGCGCCGTGTTTTTCCAGATACGCAGGGCTGGCGACGATCAGCAGCGGACTGCAACCGAGCGAGCGCGCGTGCAGCGTCGAGTCAGCGAGGGTGCCGATGCGGATGGCGATGTCGGTGCTTTGTTCCAGCAGGTCAATGATCAGGTCATTGCTGTTGAGTTCGAGCTGGATGTCCGGATAGAGGCGGCGGAATTCGTCGATGTACGGGACCACCGCGTGGAGCATGAACGGCGATGCGGCGTTGATCCGCAGGCGCCCGGACGGGGTTTGCTGACGTGAAGACAGACGCTCTTCGAGTTGCTCCATCTGATCGAGAATCAGCTTGGCCTGCTCGAAGAAATACTTGCCCTCCTCGGTCAGGTCCATGCGCCGCGTGGTGCGGTTGATCAGCGTGGTGTCGAGCTTGGCTTCCAGCTTCGACAACGTACGGCTGACCGCGGAAGGGGTTTGCCCGACCTGTTCGGCGGCGGCGGAAATCGAACCGCATTCGATCACGCAGACGAAAATCTGCAACTCATCGGATCTGGCTTTCACGGGTGTCCTCTTTGAGATCGCCAAGATCGCAGATGACTGCAACTCTCTGTAGGAGCTGCCGCAGGCTGCGATCTTTTGCTGTTACCACCGATAGTAGCCCGAAACCATTCAGGCCTTGAGACCAAACACCTCAGTCAAATGCTGCTCATAACGCGCCACATCAGCCTCGATGTTCGGCCGTTTCATCACGTCGACACACAAGAACGTCGGCAACCCGGTCATACCGAGAAACTCATTGGCCTTGTGAAACGGGAAGTACACCGCATCAACACCTTTGGCCTCAAAGAAATCAGTCGGGTCATCGAAGGCTTGCTGCGGGGCATTCCAGGTCAGCGACAGCATGTATTGCTTGCCCTGAATCAGACCACCGCTGCCGTACTTCTGCGACGCATCGGAACGGGTGCGGCCGTCGCTGGCGTAAAGGCTGCCGTGACCTTCGGTGAAGACTTCGTCGAGGTACTTTTTTACCGTCCATGGCGCGCCCATCCACCAGCCCGGCATCTGATAAATGATCACGTCGGCCCAGAGGAATTTGGCCACTTCTTCGGCAACGTCGTAGCCCTCGTCGATGAAGGTGGTTTTCACATCGACGCCGCCGCGATCCAGCACGCTCAGTGCGGCTTCGTGCAGGGTGGCGTTGTAGCGACCGTCAGAGTGGGCGAATTTTTTACCGCCATTGAGCAACAGCACTTTTTTCATGAGAAAGCCTCGGCGCAGCCAGTGGGCTGGATGGAGAAGAGAAACTGGAATGGCGGCAGATTAGCGATCCGCCTCGCGCGGAATAAGCCAGTTTTGCGCAAAATACATTTGATCAAAAAGCACGAATCCATTGCCGATTGTTGCAATAACATCCGCGGCATTCTGAATTTGAGGAGTCGTTGTGATGTGTGAACGCTTGGGTTTTATCCTGCACGCCAAGACCCGCCCGGAAAAATCCGAGGCCTTCGAGGCGTTGTTCCGCGCTTACGTTGAGCCGAGTCGCGCTGAGCCAGGTTGTATCGAGTACCACATGCTGCGCGACAAGGAAGATCCGACGCTGTTTATCTTCTACGAGATCTGGGCCTCCCAGGCGCACCTGGACGTGCATTCGAATTTGCCGCACATGAAGGCTTTCTTTGAACAGCGCATGGATTATCTGCAGCGCGATTTCGATATCCGCCAGATCGAAATGCTCAGCGAAGCCTCGGCTAACCGCTGATCAATAAATGGGCGCCAAGCGCGCCCATACCAATAAAGAACACTCGCTTGAACAGCACGGCGCTGATACGTTCGCGCAGCCATTGGCCCAGCAACATGCCGAGAATGGCCGGGATCAGCGCCAGCAGCGAAGCACTCAGTTCGCCGCCACCGAGGGCACCACGCCAGAGCAATCCAGCGGCCAGCGCCAACGTCGAAACGGTGAAAGACAGGCCCAGCGCCTGCACCAGTTGATCACGATTCAAGCCCAGCGCCTGCAAGTACGGCACCGCCGGAATCACGAAGACGCCGGTGGCCGAGGTGATGACACCGGTGATCAAGCCGCACGCCGGACCCAGCCAGCCTTCATGGCGCGGATTGACGCTCAGCGTTGGCAGAAACAAGCCACTCAACGCATAGAGCAACAGGGCCGCGCCGAGCCCGCGCACCACCCAATGCCCGCCAGCCATGCCGATCGACAACGTGCCGATAGCGGTGCCGAGGAAGATCATCAGCAGCATTGGCCAGAGGCGTTTGATCAGTACTTTCAAATGGCCGCCGAAGGCCAGTTGCCAGACATTGGTCAGGGTTGCCGGGATGATCAGCAATGCCGCAGCCTGTGACGGCGCCATAGCCAGACCGAGCAGTCCCATGGCAACGGTGGGCAGGCCGAGGCCGATCACGCCTTTGATCAGACCGGCGAGGATGAAGGTCATCACGACCAGCAAAGACAAGGCCAGACCGAGGTGTTGGTAGAAATCTGTGAGTGTGTTCATGGCGCTACTGTGCGCCAGTCGGGGTTGGCTGAAAATCTGCCATATACTGAGGGTGCCTCTTCCCTGACAAGAGGCTGATATATTTTTGAGGCTTCTGGCCTCATCGCGAGCAGGCTCACTCCTACAGGTTTTGCGTTCGCCACAGATCCCATGTAGGAGCGAGCCTGCTCGCGAAGGGGCCAGCCCGAACCCCCTAAAACCAGAGGCTACCCTCATGCACTTCGACCTCACCGACCTGCGCCTCTACCTGCACATCCTCGACACCGGCAACATCACCGCCGGCGCCGCCCGCAGCCATTTATCCCTGGCCGCCGCCAGCGCCAGAATCCGCGCCATGGAAGCCTCGCTTGGCGTCGACTTTCTCGAGCGCGGCCGCCGTGGCGTCACCCCGACGGCCGCCGGAAAGGCGCTGGCTCAGCACGCGCGCATCCTCCTGCAACAGGCCGAACGCCTGCAGCAGGATCTGGCCGACTATGCCCAAGGCGTCAAAGGTCAGGTGCGCTTGCTGTGCAACACCACGGCGATCACCGAATACCTGCCGGAAGTACTCGCGGACTTCCTGCGCGATCACCCCAATCTCGACATCGATTTGCAGGAGCTGCCCAGCGCGCGCATCACCCACGCCTTGCGCCAAGGCGCGGCGGACCTCGGGATCGTCTCCGATGCGGTCGACACCCATGGCCTGCAAACCCGGCCCTTTCGCGATGATCCATTGGTGCTGATCCTGCCCCCCGAGCATGTTTTGGCGAGTCAGGCGTCGCTGACGTTTGGTGAAACCCTGGCGCACGACTATGTCGCGCTTGGCAGCCACAGCGCGCTGGCGATTCACCTGGAGGAACAAGCGCTGCACATCGGCCAGCGCATGTCGATCAGGATCCGTGCCGATGGCTTCGAGGGCGTCATGCGCATGGTAGCGCGAGGTGCGGGGCTGGCCATCGTGCCCAAGGTGGCCATCGAGCGCTGGGCGGCGGTGCACTCGGTAACGTGCCGGCCGCTGGACGAAGTCTGGGCCCATCGCACTCTGCAACTGTGCGCGCGGGACTTCGACCACCTGCCCGGTTACGCCCGCGCCTTGTTTGATGCGCTGGTGCCTTGACTCTACCGCTAGGGGCAGACTCTATCCTGTGAGCTTCATTTCAGGAGTACACACAATGAGCAAACGAATGCTCGTGATACTGGGTCACCCCTCCACCGACAGCTTTTGCGGGGCATTGAGTGAGACTTACGTTCAGGCCGCCAAGGACGCCGGGCATGAGGTGCGGCTGTTGCGTCTGGATGCGCTGGCGTTCGACCCGGTCCTGCACGAAGGCTACAACAAGGTGCAGCCACTGGAACCGGATCTGCTGCAAGCCCAGGCCGATATCACCTGGGCCGAGCACCTGACATTCGTCTATCCGATCTGGTGGGGCGGTATTCCGGCACTGCTGAAGGGCTTCGTCGACCGGATTTTCCTGCCGGGTTTCGCCTTCAAATACCGCGAGGGCAAAGCCTTCCCCGACAAGCTGCTCAAGGGCCGCACCGCGCATTTGCTGGTGACCATGGACACGCCGTACTGGTACTACAAATGGATCTACGGCATGCCCGGGCTGAATCAGATGCGCAAGACCACGCTGGAATTCTGCGGCATCAAGCCACTGAAGACGCTGACCTTCGGGCCGATCCTTGGCTCCAAGCCAAACCAGCGCGATGCCTGGCTGGAAAAGGCGCGCGTGACCGCCGCCGTCTAAGGTTTTCCAGCCGCCTCAACTGACGGCGCACCCGCCGCCGTCAGTGCCTCTTCGGGTTCCCTTCACGAGCCCGTCCGTCGCCTGTGCACGTCATTTACGCGCAGTTGCAATTTTCCGATGGTATTGGACATATAATCGCCGCCGATCCGGCATGACGCCTGATCGCGCTACGCTATGTTTGATCATCGAGACGGACCTTATGTATATCGGCAAAGCCGCCCAGCTGTCGGGCACCACAGTCAAAAGCATTCGCCATTACGAAGAAATCGGCCTGTTGCCCGAGCCCAAGCGTGAAGGCAAATACCGCATCTACAGCCAGCAAAGTGTCGAAGTGTTGACGTTCATCAAGTGCGCCCAGCAACTGGGCTTCAAGCTCAAAGAGCTGCAGGTGATCCTCAACAACTACCGCGGCGACGAATTCCCGTGGGACATGGCGCAACGAGCCATCGCCGAAAAAAAAGCCGAACTGGTGACCCAGATCGGCGATTTGCAGCAGTTGCACGACGGCCTCGAAGCGTTCGAAAACAACCTCAACGATGCGCGACAGGAATGTCAGTTCGAGCGCATTGCCCGTTATGGCGAAAAAAACCCGGTCAATACACTGAACTGAAAACCCTGCTGCGCCGTATGACCGGGTTCGCCTGTCGTCTCAGGAAAGGTGCGCCCGGTCGTTGGCGAGTCAGCCCGGTACCGCCTCCCCTTCTGTGCGCAGCGCTTGAACCGGCGCATGCACCGGCGCAATCGCCGCAAAGAACCACGGTGACACCAGCGTCACCAGGACAATGGTCATGACTCCGCTGGAAAACAGCGCCATCGCCACCAATGCGCCGAGATCGACAATCGGCTTGAAGTCGGAAAACAGCAGCGCCATGAAGCCGACGGAGAAGATCACCACGTTGATCACCGTCGAACGGCCGACGCTGTGCATCGCCTGCAAGATAGCCGCGTCGATCTCAATGCCCTGCTGCACCAGCAACTTGATGCGTGACAGCAGGTGCACCGCGTAATCCACCACGCCGACCACCAGGAACGTCACCAGCGTCGTGCCGATGTTCAGCTCAATGCCGAACAGGAACATGAAGCCATAGACCGTCACCGACGTGGTCAGCAAGGTCAGCATGCCGAGCACTCCCAAGCGCACCGATTTCAGCCAGTACATCATCATCAACGTGACGACCAGCAAGGCCAGGGAAAAACTCAGCACCTGGCCCTGAGTGATTTCCTGCAGTACGCCGGTCCAGATCAACGGCGTGCCGGCGTGGGTCACCTCAAGGTTGGCCGGTTTGTTCACCAGTAGCCAGGCATCGAGGCGGTCGAGCATGCCCTGATAGTCGCTGGCGACCGACGAGGTCATGGTGTACAGGGTCAAGGCCTTGGAGAAATCGGCGTTGAGCACGTTGTTCAGGTCCGAACCGCCACCGTTTTCGAACAGCATCACGTGCTGCTCGATCAGCGAATTGCCCGGCACTTCAAAACGCTCGACCTGCCCGTCGTCATTGACCGAGGTGACCTTCTCCACGGCATTCGGCACCCGCAGATAATCCGGGTTCATATCGTTGAGCACCAGGTTCATGCGCTTGACGTAGGTGGCCAGCGAGTAGCCGTAACTGACGTTCGGTTGCTGTTTGATGAAGTGGTCGAGCTTGTCGATGAACTGCACCACTTCGGTGGTCAGCACGCCGCGCGGCTCTTTGCTGTCGATGGCGATCCAACCCGGCGCCGTCCCCGCCACTTTGGCGTGGTTGATGAACTGATCGGACACGCGAATGTGGCTTTCCGGCTTGAAGTAAGCAATGCCGGAGTCTTCGATATCGACGCGGAAGGTGAACACGGTGGCCAGCGCCAGCAGCGGCAGAATCACCATCAGGATCGGTTTGCGAAAGCGGATCATCCAGGCACAGAACGCCACCAGATAGCGCGAGATGATCGAGTCCTGGTGCACCACTGCCTTGGCCTGCTGCGGCTGATCCTTGCCCCAGATCGCGATCCACGCCGGAATCAGCAACAGCGAAATGATCAGCGCCGCGGTCAGACCGATCGACATGAACACGCCGAAATTGCGGATGCTGACAATGTTGTTGGTGGTGGAAATCATGAACGTGGCGATGGTCGTCACGGTCGTCAACACCACCGGTACCACCATCAGGCGCTGGGTTTCGCGGTTGGCCTCGCGATTGCTCTTGCCAGCGTTTTTCTGCTCGTAATATTCAGCCATCACGTGGATCGCATCGGAGCAGCAAATGGTGAACAGGAACACCGGCAGCACACTGGTCAACAGGTCGAACGGCACCCGCAGCAGCGCCATCAGGCCCAAGGTCCAGATGGTGCAGAACAGAATATTGAACAGCGGCAGCAGCACGCCCAGTGGTTTGCGGAAGAAGAAAATCAGCAGCAAGGTAATCAGCAAAAACACGATCGGGAACAGCACGGCCAGGTCGTGATCGATGATCTCCTGCTGCGCGGCGATGAAGATCGGCATGCCGGCAATGAAGATTTCGTCCTTGTACTCCGGGTGCTCGGCTTGATACTGCGCGACGATGCCGCGCACGATCTGATAAGCCCGCAGTTGCGCCTGAGCGTCGTCCTGCTTGGTGCCGAGTTCGGCCACCAGCATTGCGACTTTCTTGTCCTTGGACACCACCCCGTCAACCATCAACTCGTTGCCCATGATCTGCGACTCGACCAGTGCCGGGTCCATGTCATAGGCATTCAGGGTTTTGTGGATCAACAGCTCGCCGTCGTCGGTCAGGACGATGTTTTCCAGATCACCCATCGAGGCCATTTCGCGGATCGGGTTGATCCGTTCGGCGAGAAAGGTCAGGAACAGCTGATCATGGGAATCCCAGTTTTGACTCTGGGCATGATCACGCAAGGCCTTGGCGTTGGCGTAATCGTTCTGCGAAAAGCCCCCCTCGAGAATGTCTCGGGTCAACAACTGCGCACGGCTGTCGTCCGGGTGCCGGGCGACGATTTGCGCCAACTGCTCCTTGTCGGCATCGTTGGCCAGGATCATCTTGCGCACTGATTGCGACATCGAAAACAGCGCGTTGAGCGTGTTTTTGTTGAACACCGTTTGCGGGTTGTTCAGCGCCACCATCACCGAGTCGAACGTGCCGGTGAACTCACCCTGCAAATCGATGATGGTCTTGCGCGCCGGGTGGCTTTCCTTGAGCAGGTAAGGGTTGGTGTCGGACACCAGCGCGCCCAGCGTATAAGTGAAATACGCCGTAATCGCCACCAGCAGGAAAACAATCGCCCGCGCATAGCGCTCGACGAAATTCAGATATCTTTCCATGATCATGCGTTTCCAGGTCGTCGGGGTCGGCGCTTAGCGGGCAGACACGGCAAATTCCGGCAGGTCACCGGTTTTCAGCCCGCGCTTGATGGCGGTCTGGGTGAAGAGGCGATCTTCCAGCGATACGTTGTACTGCAACTGGTTGAAGCGCATTTCCGAGCGGGTGCCGTCGATGAAGTGCTCGGTTTCGCTGAGCACAATGCTGTCGATCGAGTCGATGGTCGCGACTTTCTGCGTGCGCATCTGCTTGATCAGCACACCTTTGACGTCGAAAAAGTCCTGACGCATGACCAGGAAATTCTGCTTGTCGATCCACACCTTCAGCTTGTTGTAACCGGTCTTGGCCAGCACCTCGGGGGACGCCGGTTCGCGCTCGATCACGTAGCAGTCGCGACCCTTGATCTGTTCTTCGCCGACGAGTTTCTGCGAGTAGTCCTTGACGCGGATCTTGTCCAGATCGGCGTACGAGTACTCACTGCCCATGAACGAGCCGCGCTTGTCGGTGGTGGAGATGCGGCGGGTCTGCCGGCTGACTGGCAGGTACATCCACTGGCTGTCTTCCAGGCCGAGGGTTTCGTGCGGGTTTTCGATGTGGAAGGCCACGTCACGCACGTCAGTCGGCGCGGAAAAGTACATGCTGAACTTGTCGCTGTCCGGGTAATCCTTTTGCAGGTAGGTGAATTCGCGAACGCGGGTATTGCCTTTCTTGTCATGCAGGATCAGCGAAACCTGGGACATGAAGCTGTTCCCGTCATTGCGATCGCGCACCTGACGGATGATCTCATCGGCATTGCCGGCCTCGGCGGCACTGGCGCAGGCGCTGCCGAGGATCAGTGCGGCGGTGGTCAGACTTTTCAAAAACGGCAACATGACAACTTCCTTTTCGTTGGATGAATGCACCTGCGCACGAGAGCGGCAGGCGTGATGGGTCAGAACAGATAACCGGCCGACAGCCGCACTTGATCGCGCTTGCTGTACTCGCCAAAAGTCTTCTCGGGCTTGCCGAAGAACACGTCGACTTCCAGGCCGAGCTTGATGTAGTCGACCGGCTTGTAGGTGAAGATGCCTTGCAGCAAGGCGTCGTCCTGAAACGGCGGTGAGCCAGCGACCACCAGACGACTCTTGAGGCGGTCCTGCCAATGGGTGCCTTCGGCCGACAGGGTGAACAGCGGTTCGTATTTGTCTTGCAACATGCCGTCCTGCCAGTCGAGTAACACCTGCTCCTGCCACTGCGCGGAGATCAGCCAGTCGCGCAACAGGTAGTCGACACCCAGCAGCGACTTGACCATGGGCGTGCTGTCGGCACCGTAGGCGCGGGTCGGATTGGTCACCCGCCAATTGTCGAAATACGCCACCTCGCTGCGCACCACGATGCTGTGCCCGGCGTCGATCGCCAGCCCGGCACCGCCCATGGTGTAACGGGGAAATTGCCGTTCCAGCCGCGTGCGACCGTCGTCGGCGAGGCCTTCGACCGCGTACACCGGGTCTTGCTGACGGGCGCTCAAGGCGACAAAACTGGTGTCCACCGCGCCGATCCGGCCGTTGGCGCTCAGGCCATAGGAATAGCCCTTGTCGCCGTCATAGCCGGGCTTGGAATCGAGCAGGAAATACTGCGGGTCCGGCGCGGCAAACAGTGGCGCGGCAAATTCACTGCCCTCAACCGGCGCCTGGTTTTTCACGAAGTCGGTGATCCACAGCGCCTCCAGTTCCCACTCGCCCACCGGTTGCGCAAAACGCACCATGGGCACGGCGATGCGGCTGTCTTCGAGCAGCGGCGTCAGGCCATCGCGATAGTCCAGCGGGTTGATCTGATCGAGCACGCGCAATTCATCCGCGCGACCCCAGACCACTTGCTGCCAGCCCACCGTCACTTCGCCGTCACCCAACGAATGGCCGACGTAGAGGTGCCGCCAATCGGCGTCGAAACGGTACTTGTCCCGCGCCCGCTCGCTGTACGGATTGTTGCCGTCATAGCGCGCGTCATAACGCACGCGGCCCTTGGCCTTGTAGTAACCACCCTCCCAGTTGTCTTCCAGGTTGGCCTTGAAATACAAGGCTTTTTGCGTGACCTGATCGTCGCCGTGCAGACGCATGGCCGTGGCCACGCCGACTTCACCGTCGGCGTAATCGGGCTTCAGATCAGCGACGGTAAATTCGGCCATCGCGGCGGGCGCAGCCATGCACGCCCACACCGCACCCACGATATGACTGTTGTGAAATCGAGGCATCGCTACATTCCCAACCCGACACCGCCATCGATCACCAGACTCTGGGCGGTCACCCCGCCAGCCTCAGGGCTGGCCAGGTAACGCACCATCGCCGCGACTTCTTCGCTCTGGATGAAACGACGCATCGGCAGTTTCTTCTTCGCGTTGCGCACGATCTGTTCCTGGGTCAACCCGGCAATCGCCGCCTGCGTCGCCAGTTCACCCTGCAACATCGGCGTATCGATCCACGCCGGCAGAATCGCGTTGACGGTGATCTGCCGCGAAGCGAGATCCAGCGCCAGTGCCTTGGTCATGCCGACGATGCCGTGCTTGGACGCGCAGTACGCGGTGTTGCGCACCTTGCCCGCACGGCCGAGGATCGACGACATGTTGATGATCCGCCCACGGTCGGGCATCAGTGCCAGACACAACGAGGTCACGTAGAACGTGCCATTGAGGTTGACCGAAATCACCTTGTGCCAGTTGTGCAGATCCTCCGGTTCGTTCTCGTTGCAGATGCCGGCGCTGTTGACCAGCACATCGACGTATTCGACTTGCGAACCGAGTGTTTTAAAGAACGCTTGCATGGCCGGCAGGTCGGCAATGTTCGCCGCATGGGTTTCGACCCGCGCCTTGATCTGCTCCTGTTGCTCATCGACCCAGCGCTGCAGTTCGGCCAGATCGAGATCCAGCAGGATCAAGCGATTGTCGGCGTCGGCGGCAAAATTTTCGGCGACCGCGCGACCGATGCCTTTCGCCGCTCCGGTAATCAGAATGGTCCGGCTCATGGCATTTTCAACCCGCCGTTGACCGACAGGACCTCCCCGGTCAGGTACAAACCGCGATCGGCGAGGTACAGCACCGCTTCGGCAATTTCTTCAGGTTCCGCGTAGCGTTTGATCAGCAGGCGCGACTGGATTTCTTCTTCCTGACTGCCGATCAGTGCCGTGCTCATCTCGGTCTTGACGATGCCCGGGGCGACCGCGTTGACGCGAATGTTGCGCGGCGCCAGCTCCACCGCCAAAGCACGGGTCAACGACTCGACCCCGCCCTTGGCAGCGGCATAGTTGCTTTGGCCTTTGCCGGGCTTCTGCGCCGCCACCGAACTGATGTTGACGATGCAACCGCTGCGCTGGCGCAACATGCCCGGCACCACCTGCTGGCAGCACAGCATCGTGCCGATCAGGTTAGTCTGGATCACCTCGACCAGGTCGCGCGCCGACATCGTCGCGAGCAAGCCGTCACGGGTAATACCGGCGTTATTGACCAACAGATCGATGCGCTGGAAATGTTGATCGACCCGCTGGAAAAACGCCTTGATGCTGTCGCCGCTGCTGACATCGCACTGCAACGCCAGACAATCGATTCCCGACGCCTGAACCTCATCGCGCAAGGTCATTGCCGCGACTTCATCGCGCACGTAACTGAACGCGATCTGATAACCCGCCCCGGCCAGCGCCAGGACAATCGCCCGACCGATGCCACGACTGCCACCGGTCACCACTGCTACTTTATTCGGCATGACCGTTCCTTAGAGCGAGTTGTCGGTTTTGAACTGCGCGAGGGTGAAACCGTGAGTCGCCGCCAGTGCACGAATCTGCTGCACTTGCTCGCGGCTGATGTCGCCGTAGGAGTAGTGCTGTTTCATCCCGGACAGGCCCATCAGCACCGACTCGGCCATGCATGCGTACAACTGACCTTGCTTGAGATAGGCCCGTACGTTTTTCACCAGGCCATCGCCCAGCGGCGTCTGCACGATGCCGCCGTGCATGTAGAGCACGTCGCTGCGTTGGCTGGCGAGGTTCTGGTCAACGTTCAGCGGAACGGCGATGTCGCAGATCACACTGTTTTCGGCGAAGTGCTCGGCAAAGAGAAACGGCTGCGGTGCGTTCGCCGCGCAGAGCACGATGCGCGCCTGTTTCAGCACATCAAGATCGTTGCTGACGGTGATGAAGGCGTTCGCGCCCAAGCGTTCTTCGACCAGTTTCGCCACGCGCAGGCCTAGATCGGCACTGCTGCCATGGGCCTGCAACAGCGCATCGATGCCGTCGATTTGCTGCAGGCGACGGGCGAGGCGATCGTGTTCGGCGACACCCTTGAGGATCGCGCGGGCGGCTTCGGCGTAAATCTGGTGAGCGGTTTTTTCCAGACGACGCAGGGAACCGTCGCGGCCACTGCCGATAAGGATCAGATGCTCGACGCTGGTCGACAGCAGCGAGGCGTAGGTCGAGGCAATATTGCCCGCCGCACCGACCACCGCAGCGGTCTGCTCGCTCAGTTCCAGGCCTTGCTGCTTGCAGCCCTGCTCGATGGCTTCCAGACCCATGCCGATGGTCAGCGCGTTGCCGGAAGTCAGCGCCATGTCAGGAATCTGCAAGGCCTGGCAGTTGTTGGTGACGATCGAGGTGTACATGCCCAACCCGGCAACGGTGTAGCCATCAGCGCGGGCATCCTTGATGCGATTGCCGACTTCTTCGCGGATGGTTTGCAGATCGCCGCTGGCGATGTACGCCGCCATGGCATCGGAATCCATGCACAGCGGGTACAGAGTGAACTCCACGGCAGTGCCGAGTTTCGAGCGAATCTGCACCGGGCCGATCGGCGCGGCTCGGCGCTCGGGCGCCATGCGTTTGATGAACTCGCGTTTCTGTTCAGCGCTCAGGGTCGACAGTGAAGGATCGACGTCGCTGAGCATGTCCGAATCAATCAAATGGTTGATGAACGCCACGCGCGCCACCACGCGCACGTTCTCGTCAGACTTTGGGCGGGTTTCGCTCTCCTTGAAGCTGACTTCGCGCGCCGGTACGTCAGCGATGCTGTCGGCGCACACACCGGCGGCCAGCGGGAAGGCATCGCGGCGGCGCAGCATGTCGCAGACTTTCTGCAAGGAGCCGATCAAACCGTCGATTTCTGCGAAGGTGATGCACACCGGCGGTTCCAGACGGATCACATTGGCGTTGCTGCCCGACGGCGCCACGCGCAGGGATTCGAATTGCAGCAGGTAGCCGGCGATGATGTAGCCCAGTGCATCGTTGTACTGCGCCGAGGCCTGAACCAGTGAACTGGTGCCGGTCAGATCGTGCAGTTCGAAGCCCAGCAGCAAGCCGCGACCACGCACGTCGGCGATGACATCCGGGTAGGCAGACTTCAGTTCCAGCAGCGACGCCTTGAGGTATTCGCCTTTCTTGTTCACGTCCTTGAGCATCGCGCTGTCGTTCTCGAACAGACGGCGCAGGGCCGACAGGGCGATATGGCAAGAGGCGTCATCTTCGGCAAAGGTCGAGCTGTGGATGTAGCTGAAATCGTTTTCGTAGTGGCTGGCGCGAATCACCGTAGCGGCAATCTTCATCAGGCCACCGCCCAAGGCTTTCGACAGGCAGTAGTAATCACCCTGCAAGTTGAAATGGCTGGCGCCGAGCAAGGTGCCGGTGCGGCCGAAACCCGATTGCACTTCATCGATGATCAGCGGGCATTGCTGCTCGTTGCACAGACGCCGCAGGCCCAGATAAAACTCATTGGCGAACTCGTTGATGCCGCCTTCGCCCTGAATCGGCTCGAGCAATACCGCCGTGATCGCGCTGAATGCTTCGCGGCGCACTTGCAGGGTTTCGCCGTTCCATTCCAGGCTCAGCCAGTGACGTACGTGACGGGCCGGCAGTTCTTGCAATTGCTGTGGCTGTTGCGGGTCGATGAACTCGACGTTGAGGCCGAAACGGGCGAACGGTTTGCGGTACTGCTTGCCATAGGTCAACTGAACGGTGTTCACCAGTTTGCCGTGGAAGCTGCCGCGCACCGCCAGAAACACCGGCTCGACATGCAGCTGCGCCAGGTTGTGCTGACGCACCGCTTCGGCCACTTGGCGCACGGTGACGCAGGACAGATTCTGCGGCAGCAGGCCGGCTGGCAAATCGAGATCGTCGACGTCCAGCTCGACATAAGCCTTGTCGCTGGCAACCAGATTGGCGAGGGCGAAGTCGCGCTCGTCGAATTGCTTCTGCAGGTTTTTCTGACGACGGTATTCGGCGTGCTTGACGGCGATTTCCACCGACTCGGCGCCACTGTTGGAGAAGGTCGAAATGTAGCGTTCGCTGTTGTTCAGTTCACGGTTGAACGCTTCACTGAGTTCACGCCCCAACTGCCCGGCCGCACCGCGCACCGACATCTGCGCGTTGAACGGCACATCGGCGCGCAGCAGGTCGACGAGTTGATCGACAAATTGCGGATCGTTGTGGCCATACAGCGCGGCGCCGTAACCACCGAGGAAGTCGGTGACGGTCACTTCGTCGCCCTGGCGGTCGCGGTAAAACAGTTTGCTGCCCAGCGCTCTGTGGAACTGGCATTCGAGGCCCAGGGCCTGCATCAATTCAACGAATTTCGGCCGTACGTAATCGCGGTAATCCATGACAGTTCTATCCCTTGAGTAAAAAATCAGCTGCGTTTCGTTGCGTGTCGACGATCAGTCGGCCGCGTGAAATTCGAGTTGGTAACCGGCACTGAAACCGTTGTCGTCGCGGTTGATGACCAGGCAATCGTGGAGCACAGCATCGCGTGGCCCGCCGATCACAAACGGCAGGTGCGCATCCAGCGGTTGCTCCAGGCCACTGACCGGCGGGATGCTTTGCGCCTGCAAGGCCTGCCGGGCAAAGATCAGGTCAACCAGACTCGGTGCACCACTTAGAATGCCGGTCAGCGGTGTGCTGCTGGTGATGTGCGCGGCGCCTGTTCGCGCCAGCGTGCGGGCCAGATCGGCATCCTTGTGCGGATCGCCAGTGGCGCTGCTGATCAGCAGATCCACCTGTTTGTCCGGCAGGTTCAGCGAATCCAGACGCGGGTGTGCGAACAGAGCGGTCAGAAAGGTTTGCGGCCCGGCCGGCAGATCATCGGCGCGGCGCAACACCAGTGCCGCCGCACCTTCGCCGGCAATACCACCACTGCCCTGGCGATCGAAGGCGCGCAGGCTTTGCGAAGCATCGGTGCTGATTACGCCAGCCTCGGCCAGTGCGGCCAGCGCCAGCGGATCCAGTTCACTGCCCGCGCCCACCACAATGGCTGCGTCGATCCGACCGCTCTGCAACGCCGCGCAGGCTTCGCGCAACGCCGCCAGATTGCCGGCCACGCCTTGCATGTAGGCGTTGCATTCGCACTCGAGCTTCAAGGCCAGACTGACCACCCCGAGCAAACCGTTGCTGAGGCTTTTGAGGACCAGAAACGGATCGAGCGCGCGCTCCTGCAACACGCGTTTGGCCAGACGCTGCATGTCGGCACCGGTCTCGGTCTGACACTCGTGCAACAGTTCGCCGTAAGACGCGAGCGACGGATGGGTGTAACCGCCCTGGCAGCAATAGAGACCAAAACGCACGTCGTCGCGGCCCGGCTCAAGCCCGGCCTCGGCCAGCGCCTGGCGCACCGCACTGACGCCCCAGATCACCGCCGGCGGGCAATATCGCTGGAGGTTTTGCGCAATGTCCTGACGGCTACGTTGATGATCTCGATCAGCGATGTGTCCGAATGCAGTGACACGCTCGCTGTGGAACAACGACGAGTTCAGGGGCGAGATCGCGCTACGCCCTTCGCGGGCCGCCGAGCAGAAACCCTCAACGCCCCAGCCGGTGGGCAACACACAACCGCTGCCGGCGATCGCGACACGTACAGTGGCGTCAGTCATTGTCCATGCTCCCGATATTTGCCAAGGGCCAGCGAGGTATTGAGGCCACCGAAACCGAAGGAATTGCTCAACGCGTAATCCACTCGGCGGCTGACGGCTTGCCCGGCGCAGTAATCCAGATCGCACTGTTCGTCGGCGTCATGCAGGTTCACCGTTGGCGTGACCAGATCGTTGAGGCAGGCCAACGCGGTGACGATGCATTCAGGGGCGCCAGCGGCCGCGATCAGGTGACCGAACTGTGATTTGTTGGCGCTGACCGCCAAGGCTTGATAGTGCTTGTGTTCGGCGAACACGCTTTTGATCGCCAGGGTTTCGGCAACGTCGTTGAGCGGTGTCGAGGTGCCGTGGGCGTTGATCAGATCGATCTGCTGCGGGCGTAGCCCGGCGTCGTCGAGCGCGGCCTGCATCGCCAGTGCCGCACCGCGTCCTTCGGGTTGCGGTGCGGTGACTTTGTAAGCGTCCAGACTGCTGCCGAAACCCAACACCTCGGCATATGGCGTGGCGCCACGAGCCAAGGCATGTTCGAGGCTTTCCAGCACGACGAAACCACCGCCCTCGCCGGCAATCAGACCGCTGCGATCACGATCGAACGGGCGACACAGATCCGCGCCCCAGCGCTGCTCGCCGGACGCAGCACCGAGTAGATACAACGCAGCCATGGTGTCGAGATTGAGCACCGAGTCGGCGCCACCCGCCAGCGCAACGCTGACTTCTCCGCGACGAATCATCTGAAAGGCATTGCCAATGGCTTGCGAAGCACCGGCACAGGCACTGCTGATGTTGATCACCGGCCCTTCACAACCCAGGTCGTCGGCGATTACCCGCGCCAAACGGTCGTTGCTCTGACGCAGCGAGCCATCGGCATTCACTTGCCCGGCCCGCGACATCAGGTACGACCAGCTCGGGGTGCCGCCATTCGGCGCTTCGCTCAGCAGCATGTCGGCGAGCATATGCTGCGGTGCTCCCGAGGCACACAGCACCGCCGCGCCCCGCAACTGTTCTGGCTGCAAGCCGCTGTCACCGACGGCTTGCGTGGCAGCCACCCAGCCAAACCGGCTGCGCTTTTCCAGCGGCATCGTCCAGGCCGGATGGCTGTGCAGTTTTTCCGGCAACTGGCGCATGTCGACAGGCGCTGCATAACGCACCGCGAACGACGCCTCTTGCACGTCGTCCGGCTGCCATGGCCGCACGCAATGTTCGGCGCCGAGCATTTTTTCCCAGAGGGTCTGCCATTCGAAACCGAAACCGGTGACGGCGCCCATGCCGGTAATCACAATCCGTGTCGCACTCATGCGTGCTTCTCCATGGTTTCACTGGCCAACAGCAATGCGCCCCAGTGACCGGCGCGAGTGTGGCTGACAAGCAATGTGTAGCCTGGCGTTGCCGCGACTTCACAGCTCATGTGCAAGGTCAGTGCGACCTCGGTCAGCAAGCCGCTGGCGCCCAGTTCACCGGTCATGGCGCGGGTACTGCGAATCTCGCGCGGGAAAGCTTCGAGCAACTTCATCACTTGCCCGTCAGCGCAATTGCCGACGATATGCTCGACGTCGCCGACCCGCAGTTTCTCGACACTCAGGACCTGGTCGATCACGCGCCGACCCACCGCCACAGAGCGTTGCGGATCCGTGCTGTAACCACGGGCAAACCCGGCAATGCGCACGGCGTGTACCGCGCCCGGCGCAGGTGTCGACGCCAGCAACAGCGCGGCGGCGCCCTCACCGAAAATCGGTTCGCTCGCTAGGTCGGGCTCGCGCAGGTACAGGGCCGGGGTCAGGTTCGGACTGCTGCTGACCACCAACGCGGCGTCGGCATGCCGCTCGCCGATCTGCTGGCAGGCTTCGATCAGCGCATCCAGCCCGGCGTTGTCCTGGGAACAGAACCCGCCCATTGGCCCATGGCAATTCAATGCTTCGGCGACATAAGCCATGACGCTGCTGTTGAGCAGGGTCAGCGCATGCAGAGGGGGTGTGTTGGCCAACAACTGGCTGAGTTGTTTTTGCGGCTGTTCGATGATCGCCTGCACCGCATCCCAGCAAGGACTCGGCGCGTCGACTTCGGGAATGGCCGCTGTCAGGGCAATGCGTGACGCGGGCAATTGCAGCGCCGACAGCGCTGGCGCCAGCCGTGCGGCGCAATGCAACAGGCGCAAGCCCTGCGGTTCGACGCTGCGCTGGATCTTGCGATCAAACAGATCACTGGCCAGTCGCGGCGTCGGCAAGGCAAACGCCTGACGCTGTGCGTCAAATGCCAGCGGTTGCGCCGCACAGGGTGTGCCGAGCAAGTCAGTGCATTCACTGCCTGCCACATTCAGCACCGCAGCGGCATTGAGATAGATGGCTCGGTTCATCTCATGCCCTCCCCAAAACCAGCGAGCTGTTGATGCCGCCGAAGCCGAACGAGTTGGACATCACCACGCTGATCGGCTGTCGCACCGGCTCGCTCAAGAACTTCAGCGACGGGTATTCGGCACGTTCGGGGTCGTAATTCAGGGTGGGCAACAGCACACCGTCACGCAGGCTCATCAGCGACAGCACTGCTTCGATCGCGCCACTGCCCGCCAGCGAATGACCGATGGCGGACTTGTTGGCGGTGAAGGTCATAAAGTCCTGGCAGCCGCCAAACAGACGCTGCAGCGCCAACGCTTCACAACTGTCATTGGCCTGGGTGGAGGTGCCGTGGGTGTTGACGTGTTGCACGGCGCTGCGCAGCAGCCCGGCGTCTTCGATTGCTGCTTCCATGCATTCCTCGTATTTACTGCCATCGCGGCTGCTGGAGGTCATTTTCTGCGCCTCGCAGACATTCGCGTAACCCAACACCCGGCCCAATGGCGCAGCCTTGCGCCGCTGCGCGTGTTCAGCGGATTCGAGAATGACCATCGCCGAACCCTCGCTGAGGACAAAACCACTGCGGTCAGGCATAAACGGGCGGCTTTGTTCGCTCGCCGGCAAGTCGGCCTGACAGAGCGCGCCGAGGCTGTTGAACATGTAATAAGGCAGTTCGTTGGCCATCAGTTCGACGGCGCCGCAGATAGCCAGATCGATCTCGCCGCGCTCGATGGCCCGGTAAGCACTGCCGATGGCCATGGTGCCGGCGGCACAGGCATCGGAATGGGTCGAGATGTGATCGCGGATGCCGAGCCGATCGGCCAGGTGCTGCGTCTGTTGATCGACGCGCCGGGTGAAAGTCGCGCTGGACGCTGCCGGACTGTCCAGCAGACGGTCGAGGTCGACGCGTCCGGCCTCATCCATACAACGGCTGAGCCGCTGCAGGTCGTGGCTGTCGGCACAGTACTTGTTGGCGCCCAGAAACAGACCGCTGCGACTGTGAGCAAAGTCTGCCGGCGTCAGACCGGCACGCTCCAGCGCCTGCCGGGCGACGTACTCGGCCAGCACACTTTGCCGTGGGTGCAGCGCCGCGTTGCCGCCGAAACCGGCCGCGATGCGCTGCCACTGCGTATCGTCGATAAATCCGGCGGCGCTGTTGTTGAATCCCAGCGCCTTGAAACGAGGATGTTCGCGGACACAGGATTGCTTCCGGCAAATCCGCTCGAACAACGTGGCAGCGTCCAGCGCCATGGGCGCCACCAGACCGAACCCGCTCACATAGACTTCTCGTGCCCGCATGAGAACTCCTACACCGCTTCTTTGGCGTGAGTGGTGACAAACTGCTCAACCAATTGACGGGACACTTCATCGCCATCCGCCGGCACCAGACGTGCACTGCACGCGCCGCAGACCACTTGTTGGCGCTCGTTCAGAACCGCTTGGTGGGCGTTGCAATCCGGGCACGCTGCCGGCAGGTAGTTGAAGAGATTGCGGCACTGGTTGGCCCAGTTACGCACGGTGGTCGCGGCGAACACCTGAGCCGGTTGCATGCCCGCCTTCAGTTGATCCGGGGTGTAGGCGCTCAAGCTTTGCTCAAGCAGGCGCTTGCCGCTTTCGGTAATGCGACCGTTGGCGAGAAACTCGCTGGCATCACCGCGAACCGCCACCGCATGGTCGAGCACGCTGGTTTTCGGCAGTGTGCAGCCATATTGGCGGCCCAGCTGGAAGCTCAGGTCGACGATGTCCAGCGAGTCGGCACCGAGGTCTTCGACGATGCTGCTGTTTTCTTCGATGTCATTCGCATCCATCACCAACAGCTGTGCGAGGATTTCGCGAGTGCTGGCAACGACATGTTCCAAGTCCAATGGATTGTTCATTTCTATCTCCCTATATGTCGTGACTACTTCATGAATTCGACTTATGAAAAGTAACTTTTCCCACAGCAACTTCTCACGCGGCGGGAATCTAAACTCTGCCCTTAAGGGGAGAGTCAACGAACTATTCAAGGTTTTTTTACAACTCGAAAAAAGTCTGCAAAACCCCACTGACACCGCACCTCGTTGGTGCGGTGAACGACTTATTTACTTAACAAAGACGGGGTAAGGTGGGGCGCCCGCGGTATCAGGCAGGCTGACTATCGAAAGCAACTAAGGACGCAACGGAACAGACGTACTAAAAGTAAAAACCAGACAAGTAAAATAGTTATAACTTCATAACCTTTGTTTTAGGTCAGTACTGCCGTTAATTGATTTTGCTGGAAGGTTTACTCCCCGATCCGTAAACCTGGCAGCGTTTATGGATATCTGCATGTCGAACACAGACATCTGGGCCAAGGCGCGGCGCTATAGGGTGCAGCTTCCGTTTGATCGCCTTGTCTGGAGCCGACACATGACTGCCCCTATCACCGTTCTACGCGACACTCATCCGCTGCCGGTACTCGATGCCTGCAAATGGGAAAAACTCGAAGGCGACCCGCACACCGTCAACCTCAATGCCTACACCAGCGAAGACGGCAGCAAGATCATGGGCACGTGGATCTGCACACCGGGCAAATGGCGCGTCGATTATGTGAAGTGGGAGTACTGCCATTTCCAGGAAGGCTACTGCGTGATCACCCCGGACGGCATGGCGCCGATTCATCTGCGCGCCGGCGATATTTTCGTGGTTGAGCCGGGGATGAAAGGCACGTGGGAAGTGGTCGAGACCGTGCGCAAATATTTCGTGTTCGCCTGATGCAAAAAAGCCGGGAGATCACCCGACGTGATTTCCCGGCAAACAATGTCTGATATACGCAAATCCCCTGTGGGAGCGAGCCTGCTCGCGAAAGCGCACGGTCAGTCACTTCCTTGTTGAAGCAACCGCCGTCATCGCGAGCAGGCTCGCTCCCACAGTTTGTTCAGCGCTGTCCGTCTACTGCAGGCTTGCGATAGCTGTTGATGATCGCCGAGAAATCCTTCCCGCCGTCACCGCGCTGGCTCATCGCCTGATACAACTGCTGCGCCACCGCGCCGAGCACCACCGGTTGGTGTGCCTGACGCGCCGCTTCGGTCGCCAGGCCCAGATCCTTGAGCATCAACTCGGCACCAAAACCACCGGTATAACCACGCGAAGCCGGCGCCGTTTCGACGATACCCGGCCACGGGTTGTACATCTCCGAACTCCAGCAGCGCCCGGTCGAGCTGTTGATGATCCCGGCCAGCACCGAGGTGTCGATGCCCAACGCATCACCCAGCGCCATCGCCTCGCTGACGCCGACCATCGAGATCGCCAGCAGCAGGTTGTTGCAGATCTTGGCGATCTGCCCGGTGCCGACTTCACCGCAATGCACGATGTTGCGACCCATCTGCGCCAGCACCGGTTGCAGGGTGGCGAACAGTTCCGGAGTGGCGCCGACCATGAAGGTCAGCGTGCCTGCGGTCGCACCGCCGGTGCCACCGGACACTGGCGCGTCGGCCATGGCCACACCCTGTTTCGCCGCAGCGGCCGCTACATCACGGGCAGTCTGCGGATCGATGGTGCTGCAATCCACCGCTGGCACACCTTGGCGAATGCCAGCCAGCACACCGTCCTCACCGAGCCAGACACTGCGCACATGCACCGCGGCCGGCAGCATGGTGATCACCAGTTCGGCATCCTCGGCCGCTTCACGCGCCGAAGCGCGAATGGTCCCGCCCAGTTGCTCCAGTTCCGCCAGCACGGTTTTGTTCAGGTCGACCAGACTCAGCGAGTGGCCAGCCTTGATCAGGTTGCGCGCCATTGGCGCGCCCATGTTGCCCAGACCGATAAATGCGATTTTCATGATCGATTCCTCAGCGCAGGTTGATGGTGGTGTTTACGCCGTCGTTGACGCTGTCGTCATCGAACCAGCGCGCGGTGACCGTTTTGGTCTGCGTGTAGAACTGCACCACTTGCTTGCCGTACGGGCCGAGGTCGCCGAGTTTCGAACCGCGCGAACCGGTGAAGCTGAAGAATGGCACCGGCACTGGAATCGGAATGTTGATGCCGACCTGACCGACGTCGATTTCCGTCTGGAATTTACGCGCCGCCGCACCGCTCTGGGTGAACAGGCCGGTGCCGTTGCCGAACGGGTTGGCGTTGACCAGCGCAATCGCCTGGTCGAGGGTGTCGACTTCCAGCACCACCAGTACCGGGCCGAAGATTTCCTGGGTGTAGATCTGCATATCGGTGGTCACGCCCGAGAACAGGGTCGGGCCGACAAAGTTGCCTTGCTCGTAACCCGGCACTTTGATGTCGCGGCCGTCCAGCTCAAGCTTGGCGCCTTCCTTGATGCCGCTTTCGATCAGCTCGAGAATCCGCGCCTTGGCTTTCTTCGAGATCACCGGACCAACATCGGTGCCAGGCTCATTGCCGGCGTTGACGGTGAGCTTCTGCGCCAGCACTTTCAGATCCGGCAGCCATTGCTTCGCCGCACCGACCAGCACAACGACGGAGGTGGCCATGCAACGTTGCCCGGCCGCACCGAAACCGGCGCCGACCAAGGCATTCAGCGCTTGCTCGCGGTTGGCATCGGCCAGCACCACGGCGTGGTTCTTCGCGCCCATCATCGATTGCACGCGCTTGCCGTGCTTTCCCGCCAAGTCGTAAACGTGAGTGCCGACAGCGGTCGAACCGACGAACGACACGGCTTTGATGTCCTTGTGCGTGCACAGGCCATCGACCACGTCCTTACCGCCATGAACAACGTTCAACACGCCCGCTGGAACGCCGGCCTCGATTGCCAGTTCCACCAGCAACATGGTCGACAGCGGATCCTGTTCCGAAGGCTTCAAGACGAAGGTGTTGCCGCAGGCGATGGCCATCGGGAACATCCACAGCGGAATCATCGCCGGGAAGTTGAACGGGGTGATGCCGGCGCACACGCCGATCGGCTGGCGCAAGGTGTAGGTATCGACGCCGCCAGCGACGTTCTCGGCGAACTCGCCCATCTGCAGGCTGCCGATCGAGCACGCGTGCTCGACCACTTCCAGACCACGGAAAATATCGCCCTCGGCGTCGGCAATGGTTTTGCCTTGCTCGGCGCTCAGGACCACGGCGATGCGTTTGGAGTGTTCGCGGATCAACGCTTGCAGCTTGAGCATGATGCGCATGCGTGCGCCGATCGGGGTCAGTTTCCAGGTCTGGAAGGCGCGCTGGGCGGCGCTGACAGCAGCATCGACTTCAGCGGCGGTAGCAAACGGCACTTTCGCCAGCACTTGCTGGGTCGCCGGGTTGACGATGTCGTGCCATTCGGTGGACTGCGACTCGACCCACTCGCCGTCGATCAGCAGTTTGACTTTCTGCAGCGTGGTGTCGTTGGGCGTAAGCGATGCGTTCATGCTGGTCTCCGAAACTTGTTTTTATCGTAGGAGCCAAGGCGAAAGGTTCGCCTTGAGATG
>Ga0157345_1000001_pt1 | contig 152919 bp, 145 predicted proteins | sample MOy3yng090410_FD_105398 | JGI IMG/M metagenome (GOLD analysis project Ga0157345, IMG submission 105398) | Arabidopsis rhizosphere microbial communities from North Carolina - M.Oy.3.yng.090410 | ecosystem: Host-associated > Plants > Roots > Rhizosphere | place: USA: North Carolina | collected... | reverse complement strand
TCGGATCAGGCTGCACAGTCACAATGGCTACCGAACTCCGGTGGACATGGAGGCCCTGGCGGCATGAAAAAGGGTAAAACCCTATAACCGTGTCCAGTATCGTTTGACCAGATCAGGTGAGGGCCGCTGTTTCGGCACCCGCCACTTAGCCAGTGACACAACCCTGCGGCGTCTTCCCGGCAAAGCTTTCCAGCAAACGCGCCACCACCCTCTCACCCCTGCGCGTTGAACACCTAGGGCTCAAGCATCAAGGGCCGCCAGACGATCGGAGCAACACCAAGTATTGCGTTGTGCTGCTTGGGGTCGGGCGTTTCGTGGCTCGCGGGTTCAGGTGAGTGTTTTTTCTCCGTGTCTTGCAGTTCGTCAGCGGGGGGCTTTTCGGTGTCGCAGGCAACGCTATCCATGGGTCTTTCGCCAGATGATTACAGGCAGGCAACTATTTGATCTGCACGATTACCTTGCCTTTTGCACGGCCCTGTTCGACGTAAGTCAGGGCTTCGCCTGCTGACTCGAAGGCGAAGGTGCGATCCAGCACAGGCTTTATTTCGCCGGCTTCAATCAGGGTGGTGATTTCTTGCAGTTGTGCGCCGTTGGCCCGCATAAACAGGAAGCTGTAACGAACATCCTGCTTGCGCGCCTTGCGCCGAATGCTCAGGCTCAACAAGCGCATGACTTGCCGTAGCGGCCAGGCCAGGCCCTGCGCTTTGGCGAACTCGGCAGTTGGCGGGCCTGAGATGGAAATCAGTTGACCACCCGGTTTGAGTACCTTCAGCGAGTTTTCCAGAACGTCGGTGCCGAGGCTGTTCAGCACCACGTCGTAGTCGCGCAGTTCCTGTTCGAAGTGCTGCTGTTTGTAATCAATCACCACGTCTGCGCCCAACGCTTTGACCCATTCGACATTCGCAGTGCTGGTGGTGGTCGCGACAACAGCGCCGAGGTGCTTGGCCAGTTGAATGGCGATGGTGCCGACACCGCCGGAACCGGCGTGAATCAAGACCTTCTGGCCCTTTTGCAAGCCTGCAATGTCGACCAGCGCTTGCCAGGCTGTCAGGGCAACCAAGGGAATGCCGGCGGCTTGTTCCATGCTGAGGTCGGCGGGCTTCAACGCCACGGCGTTTTGCTCGACGGCGATTCGCTCGGCGAACGTGCCGATTCGTTGTTCGGGCACGCGCGCATACACCGCGTCGCCGGGCTTGAAACCCTTGACCGCTGCGCCAACCGCAATCACCACGCCGGCACAATCGTTGCCCAGCACCAAGGGGAATGAGTACGGCAGAATCAGTTTGAATTCGCCGCTGCGAATCTTCGAATCAAGCACGTTGACGCTGGCCGCATGGACTTCAATCAGCACGTCATGGGCGCCCGGCAGTGGCTCGGGCACGTCGCCAATACGCCCGTTCTGCTTGCCGTAGCGATCGATAAAATAAGCTTTCATGGTGGGGACGGCTCTCACGGTTTTGGGGGAGGCGGCGCTGCCTGAGCAGATTGGCTCAGCTGTCGAGAAACGCCTGCGCCTTGCTGACAAAGTCAGCGTAGTTCTGGAATATCGCGCCGTGTCCGGCGTCCTCATAAATGATCAATTGCGCGTAGGGAATCCGCTTCGCCAGATCAATCGAGTTGACCGTGGGCACCATGATGTCGCTGTCACCGTTGACCACCAGCGTGGGGATTTGCAGGCCGCCAAGGTTCTGCGGCGTCTGTTTTCCCCATGCCTTGATGGCTCTCAACTGCCGTAGAAAAGCGCTGGGTGTCGGGCGCTTGTCGCGATCTTTGCGGCGTTCTTTCAAACGTTGCAGGAAGTCTGTCGCGGCCCGCCGTCCGTTGGCGGTTGTGGTGAAAAACAGATGGAACTTGGGATCGCGCAGGGTCAACAAACCCTTGAACATCAGTGGCCAGGAAACCGCACCGACCTTGGCGATACCGACTCCGCCAGCCGGTCCGGTGCCGGTCAGAATCAGGCGCCGCACCAAGGCGGGATCTTTGAGCGCGATGTCCTGAGCAACGAATCCGCCGAGGGAAAAACCCAGCAGATCGACGCTGGTGAATTCCAGCGCAGCGATCAGGTTGATGATGTCGTCGGCCATCTGCGCGACGGTCAGGGGCGCGGTGCCGCCTGAGCCACCGACACCGCGATAGTCGATGGCGAGCACGCGCCGGTTCCGCGCCAGACCATCGACGATTCGCGGGTCGAAGTCGTCAAGTGCCGCGCCCCAATGATTGAACAGGATCAGCGGCACCGCCGATTTTGGGCCGAGGTCGCGATAGGCGAAGGCCGTGCCGCCAACCAAAATCGATTGGTTGGCGGCGTTGATGAACGGCATTTGTTCCATTGGTTTCACGCCAGATAGCGCTGCGCGACTGCCGACTGGCGGATCTGTGCCAGCAGGCCCTGCCGCGCGGTCTGCAAGGTATCCCAGCGCTCACCTTCATGCAGCGGCGGAATGGTCACCGGTTCGCGGCGATCGAAACCGACCAGCGCCGCATCGACCAGATCGCTGACTTCCATGATCTCGCTCAAGGTGTTGATATCGATGCCCGCGCGATCCCAGATCTCGGTACGCGTCGCGGCCGGCAGCACGGCTTGCACGTAGACGCCCAACGGCGACAGTTCCAGGCTCAACCCCTGAGACAGGAACAGAACAAATGCCTTGGTCGCGCCATAGACCGACATGCCGAACTCCGGGGCCAGACCGACCACCGAGCCGATGTTGATAATCGCGCCGTCACCGGCCTTCGCCAGACGGGGAGCGATGGCGCTGGCGAGCCGCACCAGTGCCGTGGTGTTGAGGGCGACCAGATTGGCCACTTTGTCGGTGCTCTGCTCAATGAAGTTGCCGGACTGCGCAGCTCCGGCGTTATTGACGAGGATGCCAATGCGCGCATCGTCGCGCAGGCGCGTTTCGACGGTGGCCAGGTCTTTGAGTTGGGTCAGGTCGGCCTGAAGCACATCCACGGCGACGCTGTGTTCGCTGCGCAGTTTCGCGGCGAGTGTTTCCAGGCGCTGAAGATCACGGGCGACCAGCACCAGATCATGCCCGCGTTGGGCGAAACGTTCGGCGTAAACCGCGCCGATGCCGGTCGAGGCGCCAGTGATCAGAACAGTAGGGTGGGCGTTCATAGGGTCATCTCTTTTCACAAAAACGATTAAGGAGAGGCAGTAAATGCGCTGGGGCTCGGCTTACTGAGCCGCAGCGCTCCATTCCGCCAAGGTCGGGTAGTCGATGTAGCCTTCTGCGCCGCCGCCATACAGGGTCGCGGGATTAAAACCGGCCAACGGCGCACCGGCCGCCAGGCGCTCGACCAGATCGGGATTGCCAATGAACGGGCGACCGAAGGCGATCAGATCGGTGTGGTCCTCGGCAATCCGCGCGTTCGCCAGCTCGAGGTCGTAGCCGTTGTTGGCGATGTAGGTGTTTTTGAAACGCTGGCGCAGAGAGCCGAAATCGAACGGCGCGACATCGCGCGGCCCGCCGGTTGCGCCTTCGACCACGTGCAGATAAACGATGCCCAGCGCATCGAGTTGCTCGACGATGTAATCGAATTGCCCTTGCGGGTCGCTGCTCGACACCCCGTTGGCCGGCGACACCGGCGAGAGGCGAATGCCGGTGCGATCCGCGCCAATCTCGGCGACGACCGCGGCCGTCACCTCCAGCAACAAGCGCGCACGATTTTCAATCGAGCCGCCGTAGGCATCGGTGCGCACGTTGGCGCCGTCCTTGATGAATTGATCGAGCAAATAGCCGTTGGCACCGTGGATTTCCACACCATCGAACCCAGCGGCGATAGCGTTGACCGCTGCCTGGCGGAAATCGTTGACGATCCCCGGGAGTTCGCTGATCTCCAGTGCTCGCGGCGCGGAAACGTCTTCAAAGCGGTTGTTGACGAACACTTTGGTCGCCGGGCGTATTGCCGAGGGTGCTACGGGTGCGGCGCCGTTTTCTTGAAGATCAACGTGTGAAACGCGGCCGACATGCCACAGTTGCAGAAAGATCTTCGCGCCTTGTTCGTGCACCGCAGCGGTCACCTTGCGCCAGCCATCGATCTGCGCCTGCGTGTAAATCCCCGGGGTGTCCTGATAGCCCTGGCCCTGTCGGGAGATCTGCGTGGCCTCGGAGATCAGCAGGCCAGCGGAGGCGCGCTGACTGTAATAGGTGGCCGCGAATTCACTGGGCACGAAGCCTTCGCCCGCTCGATTGCGGGTCAGCGGCGCGAGAACGATTCGATTCGCCAGCGTCAGGGAGCCAAGCGTGTACGGCGTGAACAGATTTTGATCGGTCATGGGGGGGATCCGTGCCTGTGAGTGAGCAGCGATAACTTCTGCAATTAGGATGATGATCGAAATCTAAACTGTCAACGGTTTTGATTATGGCTGACATCTATGTATCATCTGCGCATGATTTTTCAGCGGAGGTATTGCACGTGAGAGTGACCAAAGCCCAGGCGCAGGCAAACCGCGAGCACATCGTCGAGACCGCTTCGGTGTTGTTTCGTGAGCGCGGTTTCGACGGTGTCGGCGTCGCCGACCTGATGGCGGCGGCCGGATTCACCCATGGTGGTTTCTACAAGCACTTCGGCTCGAAGGCCGACCTGATGTCCGAAGCCTCGGCCAACAGCCTTGCGCGCTCGTTGGCCAGTGCCGAAATGGTCGATGTTCAGGGCTTCATCGACGCTTATGTGTCGAAAGAACATCGGGACGGGCGGGGCAGCGGTTGCACCATGGCCGCTTTGTGCGGCGACGCTGCGCGCCAGTCTGACGACGTGAAAACGGCATTTGCCGACGGCATCGAGCGCACGCTGCAGACGCTTGGCGACAAGTACCCGACAGGGCCTGACGCGGCGCCTGATGCGGGAAGAGTGAAAATGATCGACATGCTGGCGCGTGCGGTGGGCGCGATTGTCCTGTCGCGGGCCTGCCCGGATGACTCAGCGCTGGCCGATGAAATACTCGCGGTGTGTCACGCTGAAATGACCGCGTCATTGCTGATGTCTGCCGACAGTGCAGAAGTGACTGGTTGATCGGTATTGTCCTTTTTGAGTTGACGGTGAAACGCTTTTCAGCCGATTTATCCCGTCCCTGTGCGTCAGTAATCTGTACCCAACTTGAACGCAACAACAACTTCAAAAACTCAAAAGGGACGCAGACCATGACCACTCCAACCTACAACCGCCTGAACAAAGACGACGCCATCGTGCTGCTGGTTGATCACCAGACCGGCCTGATTTCCCTGGTGCAGGACTTCTCGCCGAACGAGTTCAAGAACAACGTGCTGGCCCTGGCCGATCTGGCCAAGTTCTTCGAACTGCCGACCATCCTCACCACCAGTTTCGAACAAGGCCCGAACGGCCCGCTGGTACCGGAACTGAAAGAGATGTTCCCGGACGCGCCGTACATCGCTCGCCCAGGCCAGATCAACGCGTGGGACAACGAAGACTTCGTCAAAGCGATCAAGGCGACCGGGCGCAAGCAGATCATCATTGCCGGTGTGGTGACGGATGTCTGCGTAGCGTTCCCGACCCTGTCGGCGCTGGCGGAAGGGTTTGATGTGTTTGTGGTGACCGACGCTTCCGGCACGTTCAACACCACGGTGCAACAAGCCGCGTGGAGCCGCATGACTCAGGCCGGCGCACAGATGATGAACTGGTTCTCGGTGGCGTGTGAGCTGCACCGCGACTGGCGCAACGATATCGAAGGGCTGGGCAATCTGCTGTCGCAGCGGATTCCTAACTACCGCAACCTGATGAACAGCTACTCGGCGCTGACCGCGCAGCAGAAGTAGGCCAACGCAACCAAGCGATAGCACGAGCGAAAAAAACCTGTGGCGAGGGAGCTTTCTCCCTCGCCACAGTCATGGTGTCATCCTCATGGCTCTGAAAAAACAGGCGACTAGCGAACCGCGTAAATCTTGCGCACATAGCGCGTGCTCTTCCACGCGCAGAATGCGCCGCGCGGTACGAACACGCTGTCGCCGGTATCGACTATAACGCTCGATCCGTCCGGCGCGAGTAATGCCACGCTGCCCTCGATCAGGTGCATCAACTCATTGAGTGGGTGTGCTCGGCCGCGGCGTTCGTAGGGCGTCGAATCCCACACACCGACACGCAGATCGGTTACCGGATCTTCGAAGGCATTGCGGGAGCGGCATTGTGGTGTCGCGCCAATCAGAATCTGTTCTGGTGGCGCCGCCGACGGCGATAGCATCGCCAACGGATCGAGGCCGGTGAGGCCGGGTGTCGGGGTGTCAGTGGTCATCGCACAGAAAGCCCATTGCGTTCCGACCTGAGCCTCTATTCGCAGCGAGGTGCCACGGCCGATCACTGCGCTGCTGCCGACAGTCAATGCCAATGTCTGTTCGCCGGCTTTCAGCCGCACGTGCCCGGCATGCACGACAATAGTTTCGGTGTGCGCAAAGTCCTCGATTTCCATCGACTCGCCAACCTCAACGATGCCTGCACTGATACCGTCAGCACCGTGCCAAGCGACGCGTCGGCCGGCGGCAAAAGGATCTCTGGCGCTCAACGCCATCTGTTCGAAAGACGTAGCGATGCGGCCACCGTCGGCGCGAGCCAACAGCAGAACAGTAGGTTGCGACATACGAAGAACACTCCGTTAGAAAACGTTGAGGCATTGCAACAGCGCAATCAACCGATGGCTTGGGTAACCAGAGCAAACTGGCGCATCCCATTGGCGGCCGCAGGAGGCGTGCCCCGGGCCATTTGCGCGACGGTGTCGATCTGCTTGAGTCCGGCTGTTTCCAGCCATTCGGCGAGGCCACAATCGGCCGGAATGTCGATGCGCACAAAGGCGTCCGGCACTTGGTTCAACAATGTGCCGATCAAGTACTCTGCTTGTTCGAGGTTTTCAGCAACCACCGGGCCTATGCAGCGACCGCGTCCGAACGGGCGCATCAGCGCGAAAGCGCGCAACTGGCCGTCGCGTTGAATGCCGACGGACTGCTCCACCACCGGCGCCAGGTCGTCCAGCACCGCGCGCCGGTCCAGACCGCTGGCAGCGTTCGCCAGCGTCACCAGTTGTTGCTGATCCGCAGCCGTCAGCGCACGACATGCTTCGCCCTCGGCCAGCGCGGTCAGCGCCGGTGCGTGCGCCTGGCCCTGATGTTGCTGGATCCTGCCAAACTCGACAAAACCCTGACTGGCATACAGCGGCGCACCGGCGAGGGTCGCATTCAACATGGGCGTTCGCGCCTGGCAGGCATCGAGGGCTTGCTCCATCAACTGGCGTCCGATGCCTTTGCCTTGGTAGTCGTCGCTGACGATGACCAGCCCGATGGTGGCGAAATCACCTTGCGGGCAGGCGAATGCCGTACCGATCAAGCGTTCGCCATCAAGCACGACGAAACCGGCACTGACCCGTTGCAGCATCGCCCAGTCGTCCAGTCGATGCGGCCATTTCAGTTGCACGGACAAGGCATGGGCGGCGCAGAGATCGGCGGCGGTCATCGGGCGATAAACATAAGCGGACGGGTGTGAGGCGGACATGGCGAGTCTCCGTTGAACAATGTGCGCGAGCGCCCGGTTTTGCGGCGCGATGGTGCCTGTATCCCATCTGTGTGAAGCGCTGACAAGGGGCGATCGCGCATTCGGCAGATTCGGCGAGACGATGCCCGCAAGACCACACTTACTACTTATTTGCACGGCAAGGTCGGCAGCAAATGCTTGGGCTTTTTTTCTACGATGGAGGCCTGAGTAATGACTCGCCGGCCCCTCTTCTGGAGTGCTCCATGAATAGCTTCGATCCCCGCCTTATCGCTGTTCGCAGCGCCCACTTCATTGACGGTCAATACCGCGATGCGCATTCAGGGCTGGAAGTGGTTCGCCCCTCCGACGGCCAGGTCTATGCCGAACTACCGGTGGCGGATGCCGACCTGGTGGACGAAGCCGTCAATAATGCCTGGCAGGCCTTCAATCGCAGTGACTGGGCCAGCCGTCCACCGCGCGAGCGAGCGCGGGTGATGCGCCGCTGGGCCGATCTGATCGAGGCGGACGCGGAGATTCTTGCGCCTCTGGAAGCCGTCGGCTCAACCCGCCCGCACAAAGATGTGATCGCCTGGGATATTCCCTATGTGGCCGAAGGCATTCGTTTTTTTGCCGAACTGGCGGACAAGCATGGCGGTCAGGTCGCCGCCACCCAGACTGATCGCCTGGGCATGCAGATTGCTGAACCCTATGGGGTGATCGCCGCCATTGCGCCATGGAATTTTCCGCTGAGCATGGCGTCCTGGAAGGTCGCGCCAGCCTTGGCTGCGGGCAATGCCGTGGTGCTCAAACCTTCAGAGCTGACGCCGTTCTCCAGTCTGCGCTTTGCTGAACTGGCGTTGCTCGCGGGGCTGCCGGCCGGCATCTTCAACGTCGTGCAGGGGGATGGTCGTGTGACGGGCGACGCGCTGTGCCGGCATCCGCGTGTGGGTAAAGTGACGTTCACCGGCTCCACGGCAACCGGTTCGAGCATCATGTCGACGTGCGCACTGGTCGGGCCCAAACCGGTCACACTGGAACTCGGTGGCAAAAGTCCACAATTGGTCTTCGCCGATATCCCCGACATTGCCAAAACCGCGCGCACCGTGGCCTTGGCAATTACCGGTAACGCTGGCCAGGTGTGCGTCTCTGGCTCACGGCTGTTGATTGAGCGCTCGATCATGGAACCCTTCCTGGCGCACTTGCAGGCTTACTTCGAGACGCTGCGTCCCGGCCCTACCTGGTCGTCGCAAAGCACGCTGTCACCGATCATTTCGCGCCTGCAGGCCAGTCGTATAGATGGCATCGTCCAGCGTTCGCGCCAGGCCGGTGCCGAGGTGTTGACCGGCGGCGGGCTGTTTGAAGAGATGGGCGGTGCTTACTATCAACCGACGTTGCTGACCGGGGTCGACAATCAGAATCCGGCGGTCTGCGAAGAGATCTTCGGGCCAGTGCTGACGGTGCAGGCGTTCGATGACGAGGAGCAGGCACTCAGTCTGGCTGCGCACGCCACTTACGGTCTGGCCGCGGGCGTACACACCGCCGATATCAATCGCGCCTTGCGCCTGGTGCGCAAACTGGAGGCGGGGACGGTGTGGGTCAACCGTTACGGGCGCAGTAACGATTACATCCTGCCCACAGGTGGCTATAAACGCTCCGGTATCGGCAAGGACCTGGGGCGCGAAGCGTTCGAGGCCAATCTGCGCTTCAAGAGTGTGCTGATCGACATTGTTCAGTAATGCCGATCAAACCGTGGGAGCGAGTTTGCTCGCGAAGCGGGCGTCTGAGGCGGCATTGATGTTGCCTGACACAGCGCTTTGCGAGCAGGTTCGCACTCGCAGAGATCGGGTCATCCAGTGGCATCAGTAACGCTTGCATCAGCCGCTAAACGGGCGCGTCCTTAGGGACGCGCCCGTTTTCGTTTTGCTCGGCGCAGTTTCTGCGGTGAATGCTGGAAAACCAGCGCGCAAACAGCCAAAAGAGGTCCATAAGGGCGCACAAATACAGGGTTTGCCCAACGCTGGAGCGAGCCGCAAAGTCTGCTGAGGCAGGTGGCCAAAACGGTGGTTTGTATCGAGCAGAGGTCGCTTTTAACGCCATCTGCTGAATTCACAGTGTTGTAATGACGGTGTGCTGCAACGTTGCATCACCGCTTGCCAATCAAGCGAATGCTGGCCGCGCCATGACCTCAACGAACTTCAGGATCGCACCCAATGAGCTTTCTTCGTCCCAAATTCATTACGTTCGACTGCTACGGTACGCTGACCAATTTCCACATGGGCACCATGACGCGCGAACTCTTCGCCGATCGCGTGCCAGCGGAGCAGATGGACCAGTTCGTCAAGGATTTCTCGGCTTATCGCCTGGATCAGGTCATGGGCGACTGGATGCCTTACGACGAGATTCTCAAGACAGCACTGGCGCGTACCTGCAAGCGTTGGGGCGTCGAGTACCGCGACGAAGGTCAGCTGTACTACGACGCTGTGCCAACCTGGGGCCCACACGCGGATGTGCCGGCCGGCCTGTCGAAAATTGCCGACAAGATCCCGCTGGTGATTTTTTCCAACGCCAGCGACAGCCAGATCATGTCCAACGTCGACAAACTCGGCGCGCCGTTTCACAAGGTCTTCACCGCTGAGCAGGCACAAGCCTACAAGCCACGCCTGGCGGCGTTCGAGTTCATGCTCGACAACCTTGGCTGCGGCCCGGAAGACATCTTGCATGTGTCCTCCAGCTTCCGTTACGACTTGATGCCGGCACACGACATGAAGATCAAGAACAAGGCCTTCGTCGCCCGCGGTCACGAAGTCCCGGGCAACGCGTTTTACGGCTATCAGCAGATCACGGACATCGGCGGGCTGCCGGCGCTGGTCGGTCTCTGAGTTGCATCGGCATCGGCATCGGCATTTTTTCTGGCATAGGCGAATCAGACATGGGCAGTGAATCCTACTGGCTCGACACCGCGCCGGCCTTCACCGGTGGGCAACTCGGCGTATTGCCCGCGCAGGTCGATGTGGCCGTCGTGGGGGGTGGTTTCACCGGGTTGGCGGCGGCCCGCGCCTTGGCGCTCAAGGGTGCCAGTGTGGTGGTGCTCGAAGCCGGGCGAGTGATCGGCGAAGCTTCGGGGCGTAACGGTGGGCAATGCAACACCGGAGTGGCCCAGGATTACGCCGGCCTCAGTGCCAGCCTCGGTGCGGACAGGGCGCGCACCTATTACCAGGCGTATGAGCGAGCAGTGCAAAGTGTTGTTTCGCTGGTGGAGCAGGAGCAGATCGCCTGCGACCTGATCCGCAACGGCAAGCTGAAACTGGCTGCCAAACCCATGCACTACGAAGGCCTGGCACGCACTTGTGAGCTGATTCGTCGTGAGGTCGATGCCGATGTCGAGTTGTTGTCCGCCGAGCAGACCCGCGCTGAAGTGAATTCGGCACAGTTTCACGGCGCTCTGCTGCAACGCAACGGCGTGCAAATGCACGTCGGCCGCTTCGGCGTCGGTCTGGCCGAAGCGGCGGCGCGGCACGGTGCTCTGATCCATCAAGGCACTTCGGTGCTGGACTGGAAGGCCAAGGCCGGCGGCTATCAGGTCAATACCAGCAAGGGTTCGCTGCACGCCGGGCAGGTGCTGCTCGCCACTGGCGCTTGTCAACACGGCGGCTTGAGCTGGTATCGGCGGCGCATCGTTCCGGTCGGCAGTTTCGTCATCGCTACCGAGGTATTGCCAGACGCGTTGATCGACCAATTGCTGCCGTGTCGTCGTGCCTATGTCACCAGCCGCATGATCGGTAACTACTTTCGCCTGACCCCGGACAACCGTTTGCTGTTTGGCGGCCGCGCGCGGTTCGCCATGTCCGACAGCGTCAACGACGCCAAGAGCGGCAAGGTTCTGCAAGCCGCCATGGTGCAGATGTTCCCGCAATTGGCCGAGGTGAAGATCGACTACTGCTGGGGCGGACTGGTCGACATGACCTCCGATCGGCTACCTCGGGCCGGTCAGCATGGCGGGGTTTTTCACTCCATGGGTTACAGCGGCCACGGTGTACAGATGTCGGTGCACATGGGCCAGGTCATGGCCGAGGTGATGGCGGGTAACGTCGAGGCCAATCCGTGGCGCGAACTTGAATGGCCAGCCATCCCCGGGCATTTCGGCAAGCCGTGGTTTTTGCCGTTCGTGGGCGCGTATTACCGCTTTCAGGATTATCTGCATTGAGTTGCTGTTGTGGCGTCACCGTCGTTTGCGTTTCAGGACGTTCCGGTCAACCGGAACACTCGAGCCTTCTCATCTTCGACAGGTAGCACTGATATGACTGACAACAAGAACGACTCACCCCTGATCTCCGGCGAAGAAAGCCTGCGGGTTTTCGAGGGCCTCAATCGTGGCATGTCACGCCGTCATGCCCTGCAAATGCTCGGTGTCGCGGGGGTCGCCGCGGCGGGCGCCGGCAGCCTGTTTGGCGCCGCCGGCAAGCTGTTCGCCGATGAAGCGGCGACACCGGGCAAAGGTAAACCGGGCGGGCGCATTCGTGTCGCCGGGATGTCCAGTTCCACGGCGGACACCCTCGACCCGGCCAAAGGCGCGTTGTCCACCGACTATGTGCGCCACTACATGTTCTACAACGGCCTGACCCGATTCGACTCGCATCTGGTGCCGCAACTGGAACTGGCCGAGCGCATCGACAACACCGACGCCACCGTGTGGACCATCACCCTGCGCAAAGACGTGACCTTCCACAACGGCAAGACCCTGAGCGCCGCCGACGTGGTGTTTTCGTTGTCGCGACACAAGGACCCGCTCACCGGTTCGAAAGTCATGCCGCTGATGGAGCAGTTCGTCGAGATCAAGGCTACCGGCACCAACGAAGTACAGATCCGTCTGAGCGCCCCCAACGCAGAGCTGCCGTCGATTCTCGCTGTGTCGCACCTGCTGATCGTTCCCGAAGGCACCACCGACTTCAATCAGGGCATCGGCACCGGGCCGTTCAAGGTCAAGGAATTCAAACCGGGCGTGCGTTCGGTGGCTGCGCGCAACACCGGTTACTGGAAACCAGGCCTGCCGTACCTCGACGAAATCGAGTTCATCGCCATTGGTGACGAACCGTCGCGGGTCAATGCGCTGCTTTCCGGCGACGTACACATGATCAATGAGGTCAATCCGCGTTCTACCACCCGGATCAAGGCCAGTGCCAAGCATCGGGTCGTTGATGCGCCGTCGGGCAACTACACTGATTTGATCATTCGTCAGGATCAGATGCCCGGCAAAAGCGCCGAATTCACCCAGGCGATGAAGTATCTGCTCGACCGCGAGCAGGTCAAATCGGCGGTGTTCCGTGGCTTTGCCGTGGTCGGCAACGACCATCCGATTGCGCCGGGTTCGCGCTATTACAACGCCGACCTGCCACAAACCGTCTATGACCCGGAAAAAGCCCGGTTCCTGCTGAAGAAAGCCGGGATGGAAAACATCAGCATGCCGCTGGTCGCTTCGCCGGCCGCCACCGGTTCAGTGGACATCGCGGTGCTGTTGCAGCAATCGGCGAAACAGGCCGGGCTGAAACTCGACGTCAACCGCCTGCCGAGCGACGGCTATTGGTCCAACCACTGGATGAAGCATCCGCTGAGCTTCGGCAACATCAACCCGCGGCCGAACGCCGACGTGATGTTCTCGCAGTTCTTCCAGTCGAAAGCGCCGTGGAACGAGTCCGGTTGGCAGAACGATCAGTTCGACCAACTGCTGATGCTCGCCCGCGCCGAAACCGACGACGCCAAGCGCAGCAAGATGTACGCCGATATGCAAACGCTGGTGCACGACCACAGCGGCATCGGCGTGCCGGTATTCATCAGCAACATCGATGGCGTTGACCAGCGCATCAAAGGCTACAGCAGCAATCCGCTGGGCGGCTTCATGGGTTACATGTTCGCCGAGCAGGTCTGGCTGGACGCTTGATAAGCCGTCGGTTTGAGCGGCAGTAACAGTGCAGGAGGACAGGCGATGAACAGCAACACCTTGTGGTTGATCGGCCGGCGCATGGGCGCCGCGATCGTGACGTTGTTGATTGTGTCCATGGTCGTGTTCGCGATCACGGCGGTATTGCCGGGCGACGCCGCGCAACAATCGCTGGGGCAGTTCGCCACGCCGGAGCAGGTCGCGGCGTTGCGCCTGAAACTGGGCCTCGATCAGCCCGGCGTGTTGCGCTACTTGCACTGGCTGATGAACTTGCTCAGTGGCGACATGGGCCTGTCGGTTTCCAACGCCATGCCGGTGGGTGAGCTGATGGCCGGGCGCGTCCCCAACACCTTGATGCTGGCCGGCGCTACCGCACTGGTTTCGGTACCGGTGGCGCTGATTCTGGGCATCGGTTCGGCGATGGGTAGGGGCGGGCGACTCGACAGCCTGCTGAGCTTTTTCACCCTGGCCATGGTCGCCGTTCCGGAGTTTCTGGTGGCGACCCTGGCGGTGTTGATCTTCGCGGTAAACCTGGGTTGGTTATCGGCGCTGTCCTATGCCAGCGACATCACTTCACCGTGGCAATTCATGCGCACTTACGCTTTACCGGTGATGACCCTGTGTTGCGTGATCGTCGCGCAAATGGCCCGCATGACCCGCGCAGCGGTGATCGATCAACTCGACAGCCCTTACGTGGAAATGGCCCGGCTCAAAGGGGTCAGCCCGATCCGTATCGTACTGCGGCACGCCTTGCCCAACGCCATCGGGCCGATTGCCAACGCCATCGCCCTGAGCCTCTCCTACCTGCTGGGCGGGGTGGTCATCGTCGAGACCATCTTCAACTATCCCGGTATCGCCAGCCTGATGGTCGATGCCGTGACCAACCGTGACATGGCACTGGTTCAGGCCTGCACCATGTTGTTCTGTACAGCGTATCTGGGGCTGGTGCTGCTCGCTGACCTGTGTGCCATCCTGTCCAACCCGAGGCTGAGAAACCAATGAACAATCTCATTGTGAAATCGACGCCTTCAGCGCCCGACCTGTCGGTGGGCAAGGTGTCCCATGGCCCGGCCTGGCTAGGTCTGATCGGCGCTGCGATGTGCCTTCTGTGGTTGCTGGTGGCAATGTTCGGCCCGTGGCTGGCACCCCACCCGGTGGGCGAAGTGGTGTCGGACAATGTCTTTGACAGCATCAGTGCCCTGTACCCGTTCGGCACGGATTATCTGGGCCGTGACATGCTCAGCCGCGTGCTCGTCGGCGCCCGCTTCACAGTGGGCCTGGCGTTGATTGCGGCGATATTGGCCAGTGGCCTGGGCACCAGTTGCGCGCTGCTGTCGGTGGTGTCGCCAAAATGGCTGGACGAAGTGATCAGTCGCCTGATGGACGCGTTCATCTCGATCCCGAGCAAGATGCTCGCGCTGATCATGGTCTCGGCGTTTGGTTCGTCGGTGATGTTGCTGGTATGCACCGCTGTGCTGAGCTTCGCTCCCGGGGCCTTTCGCATTGCCCGCAGCATGGCAGTGAACATCGAGGCTTTGGAGTACGTACAAGTGGCGCGTACCCGTGGCGAACGGCGCCTGTACATTGCCTGTGTGGAAATCCTGCCGAACATGCTCAACCCGGTGCTGACCGATCTGGGTCTGCGGTTCGGCTTTATTGTGTTGCTGCTCAGTGGCATGAGCTTCCTTGGTCTGGGCGTGCAACCACCCGACGCCGACCTTGGCTCGCTGGTGCGCGAAAATATCGGTGGACTCAATCAGGGCGCCCCGGCCATCGTCATTCCGGCACTGGCAATCGGCACCCTGACCATTGGCGTGAATCTGTTTATCGACAGGCTGTCGTCTCGCCGCAGTCGCCGTTCGGGAGGTCATTGAAATGAGCCAATTGATTCGAGTCGAAGACCTGCGGGTGGTCGCGTGTGGCGAGCGCGGTGAAAGCGAAATCGTCAAAGGCGTGAGTTTCGCCCTGGAAAAAGGCGAAGTATTGGCGCTGATCGGTGAGTCCGGGTCGGGCAAAACCACCATCGCCCTGGCCTTGCTCGGTTACGCCCGGCGTGGCTGCCGGTTGTCCGGCGGCGTGGTGCAGGTCGGTGAGCACGACATGCTGGCCCTCAGCGAAAAAGAACTGCAAAAACTGCGCGGCAACCGTGTGTCGTACATCGCGCAAAGCGCGGCGGCGGCGTTCAATCCGGCCAAAAGACTGCTCGATCAAGTGGTGGAGGGCGCATTGATTCACGGTTTGGGCACCCGTGCGGTGCTCGAGGCCAAAGCCATCGCGTTGTTTCGCGACCTCGCATTACCGAACCCTGAGCGTATCGGCCAACGTTATCCGCATCAGGTGTCGGGCGGGCAATTGCAACGGGTGATGGCGGCGATGGCGCTGATCAGCGATCCACTGCTGGTGGTCCTCGATGAACCGACCACCGCCCTCGATGTGACCACCCAGATCGACGTGTTGCGTGCCTTCAAACGGGTGGTTCGCGAACGGGGTGCGACCGCTGTCTACGTGTCCCACGATCTGGCGGTGGTGGCGCAAATGGCTGACCAGATTGTGGTGCTCAATGGCGGCCGGATATTCGAACAGAGCGCTACCGCGCCGTTGTTGAAGGGGCCGGCCCATGAATACACCCGCAGCCTGTTGGCTGCCGCGCGCCCGGACACCTCGATCCGGCCACCCTGCGGCATTGCTGAAGAGCAACCGCTGCTGACCATCAAAGGCCTGACCGCAGGCTACGGCAACAAGAACACGCACGGCATGCCGGCGATCCGCGTACTGGAAGACATTGATCTGACCGTGCGTCGCGGGCAGGCCATCGGCGTGATCGGTGAGTCCGGTTCCGGCAAGTCGACGCTGGCGCGGGTGGTGGCGGGGTTGCTGTGTCCGGCGCTGGGCGCGTTGACCTTCGATGGTCAGCCACTCGGCGGCTGCCTGTCCGAGCGCACCGATGAGCAGTTTCGACGGATACAGATGGTCTTTCAAAACGCCGATACCGCGCTTAACCCGATGCACAGTGTCAGCACCATCCTCGGTCGGCCGCTGAAAATGTATTTCGGCCTCAAGGGCGCGGCGCTGCACGAACGAATCGGCGAACTGCTCGATCTGGTGCGTTTGCCCCGAACCCTGGCCGAACGTCGGCCGAATGAACTGTCCGGCGGGCAAAAACAACGGGTCAACCTGGCGCGTGCGCTGGCGGCAAAACCGGACTTGATCCTGTGCGATGAAGTGACCTCGGCACTGGACACGGTGGTGGGTGCGGCGATTCTCGAACTGTTGCGCGATCTGCGTCAGGAATTGGGCGTTTCGTACCTGTTTATCAGTCACGACATCTCCACCGTGCGCGCGCTGTGCGATGACATTGTGGTGATGTACAGCGGCCACAAAGTTCAGGCCGGAACGCGTCAGGCGTTTGCCCAGCCGCCGTTTCACCCCTACACCGACTTGCTGATTCATTCTGTCCCGGAACTGCGCCAGGGCTGGCTGGAGAACTGCGGCACGACGTGTGGGGAACTGCCGCCGGTGGGCGCCAGATCCGACGAACCGGAACTGTGTACGTTCCTGAACCGCTGTCCGGTGCGGGTCGATGGTCTGTGCAATCGCAGCGCGCCGCCGCGTCACAGCATTGACGGCGGCAGTGAAATTCTCTGTCACCACGACAGCGTCGAACTGCTGAAAACCCAGCGCGATGTCATCAATCTGAGTCAGGGAGCCTATGCATGAGCGGGCGTTTTGTAAGGCTGGCCGAACAGGGGCGACCTAGCGTCAACCTGACGGTGGATGGTGCGCAGGTGCAAGCGTTGCAGGGTGACACGTTGATGGTTGCCGTACTGACTCACGGCAATGCCTTGCGTCAATCGGAGTTTGATTCAGGTCGACGCGCCGGGTTTTGCCTGATGGGCGCCTGCCAGGATTGCTGGGTCTGGACGCGCAGCGGCGAGCGTTTGCGCGCCTGTTCCAATGAAGTGCGTGAAGGCCTGGACATTGTCACCACGCAACCGGAGGCAAAATGGCCATTGCACGCATAGTCATTGTCGGCGCCGGGCCTGCGGGCATTCGTTGTGCCGAAACGCTGGTGGCGGCCGGTTTCAAACCGACGCTGATCGATGAAAATCGCCGCGACGGCGGACAAATCTATCGTCGCCAGCCCGAGGGATTCACCCGCAATTACGCCACGCTGTACGGCAGCGAAGCGCATAAGGCGCAAGACCTGCATGAGAGCTTTGATCGCATGCGCGAGCGCATCGACTATCGCCCGGACACCCTGGTGTGGAACCTCACGCCGGGACAATTGTGCTGCGTCAGTCAGGGCCGGCACTCGACGCTGGATTACGACGCGTTGCTGCTCTGCACGGGGGCCACTGACCGGCTGATGCCGATTGAAGGCTGGCAACTGGCGGGCACTTACAGCCTTGGCGGGGCGCAGATTGCGCTCAAGTCGCAAGCGGTATCGATTGGTCGCAGCGTTGTGTTCATGGGCAGCGGGCCGTTGCTGTATCTGGTGGCCAGTCAGTATGTGAAAGCCGGGGCGACGGTGGCCGCGGTGCTGGACACCTCGCCGCTGCACAAGCGCATCGGCGCACTGCCGAAATTGCTCGCGCGCCCCGGCGTGCTGTTGACCGGGATGAAATTGTTGGCGCAGTTGTATCGGGCAAAGATACCGGTGCATCTCGGCGTCGAGCCGTTGCAGGTACTGGGTGATGCAGCCAGCGGCGTCAGCGGCGTGCGGATACGCACCGGTAAAGGTGAAACGCTGAGTCTGGATTGCGACGCCGTGGCGCTGGGTTATCACTTGCGTCCGGAAACTCAGTTGGCGGATCTGGCGGGATGCCGGATGGCTTTTGACCAGGCGTCCGGCCAGTGGTGGCTGGCGGTCGACGACGCGGGGCGCACGTCGGTCAGCGGTGTCTACGCTGCCGGCGACGGCGCGAAAATTCGCGGTGCCGATGCGGCTGAGCACGCCGGGCGACTGGTGGCCATGGCCTTGCTGGAAGATTTGAACCAACCGGTAAACGCCGGTCTGCGTGAGCAACAACGGCAGGCGCTGGTGGTGATGGATCAGTTTCGTCTTGGCCTGGCGCAAGCCTTTCCCTGGCCTGCGCAGCAAGCTGCGGCGTTGCCGGACGCTGCCATTGTCTGTCGGTGCGAAATGATCAGCGCCGGTGAGCTGCGCCGCACTGTCAGCGAGAAGGGCGCCTGTGAGGTCAACCGTGCCAAAGCGTTCAGCCGGGTCGGCATGGGCCGCTGTCAGGGCCGTTATTGTTCCCAGGCCGGGGCCGAGGTGATCGCGGCAGCGGCGGGTGTCAGCGTGCAGCAGGTCGGTCGACAACGCGGCCAGGCGCCGGTCAAACCGCTTTCGATGTTCACCGAGGAGGTGTCGCCATGACTGTTGAAAAAGCTGATGTGGTGATTGTCGGCGGTGGCTTGATGGGCTCGGCGGCAGCGTTTTTCCTGCGTCGTCGCGGGCACTCGGTGATCCTGCTTGAGCGTGACCAGATCGGCCAGTACGCCAGCGGTGTCAACTTCGGCAATGTCCGTCGTCAGGGCCGCTATCTGGGGCAACTGGAACTGGCCAACCGTTCATGGGCATTGTGGAAGCGCTTGCCGGAACTGATCGATGACGATCTGGAGTTCATCGCCAGCGGGCACATGCGCGTGTGTTATCGCGACGACGAAATTGCCGAACTCGAGGCGTATGCCAACGCGCCGGAAGCGGCGCAACTGGATCTGCAAATCTACCGTGGCCAAGCGTTGCATGAGCGCTTTCCCTTCCTCGGCCCGGACGTTAAGGGGGGCTCTTACGCCCCGCACGATGGCCACGCCAATCCACGCCTGGCGGCACCGGCATTTGCCCGGGCAGCACGGCGTCTGGGGGCGCGGATCGAAGAACAGACTGAAGTGGCCGAAGTGCAGAAGGTTGCTGGCGATTTTCGCGTCAGCACCACCGATGGCCGCCAGTTCAGCGCGGCGCAGTTGTTGATTACTGCCGGTGCGTGGGGGCAGAAGCTGTCGCAACAGTTCGGCGAACCGGTGCCGCTGGACACCCACGGCCCGCAAATGGCCGTGACCGAGCCGGTGCCGTACGCGTTGCCGACGGTGATTGGCGTTTACACCAAGATCGCCGAGGAAGTGATCTATTTTCGGCAGATTCCGCGCGGCAACATCGTCATCGGTGGCGGCTACCGCAGCAAGCCGGACATGCTCAATCGCCGCGCCTATTTCGAGCCGCGCAGCCTGCTCAATCAGATGGCACAGATGCGGCGCCTGCTGCCAGGTGTCGGCAATCTGAACATCATCCGCGTCTGGAGTGGCATTGAAGGTTATCTGCCGGACTCCTTGCCGATCATGGGACCGAGCGGCACGGTTGACGGTTTGTTCTATGCCTTCGGGTTCTGCGGTCACGGCTTCCAGCTTGGCCCTGGCGTGGGTGACGTCATGGCCGAACTGATCAGCACCGGCAGCACCAGCACTTCGATTGAACCGTTCTCCATCCGCCGGTTCGCCACCCTGACCGAGCAACGGAGCAAAGCCTCATGAAGCCGCGCGTACTGGAGATTCTCAAGCGTTTGTTGGCGTTCGACACAGTCTCTTCGCAGTCGAACATGGCCCTGATTGACTACGTCCGCGAATTGCTGCTGAGCAAGGGCATCGAGTCGCTGATCGTCAAAGACGAAACCGGCAAGAAAGCCAACCTGTTCGCCAGCACCGGCCCGCAAACCTTGCCGGGTATCCTGCTGTCCGGGCACACCGACGTCGTGCCGGCGGCAGGGCAGGCGTGGACGCTTGAGCCGTTTCAGGCGACGCTGCAGGACGGGCGAATTTACGGGCGCGGCAGTTGCGACATGAAGGGTTTCATTGCCTTGGCCATCGACGCGATGCTCGACGCTGCCGACCATTCGCTGAACCGGCCTTTGCAACTGGCATTGTCCCACGACGAAGAAACCGGCTGCGTCGGTGTGCGGCGCTTGCTCGACGTTTTGCATCTGGCTCCGGTGCGCCCGTTTCTGTGCCTGATTGGCGAGCCGACCAACATGCAGTTCGTACTCGGGCACAAGGGCAAGGGCTCCTATCGCACCTACTGTCGTGGCCTGGAAGCGCATTCCTCACTGGCGCCTCGCTCGGTCAATGCGATTCACGTGGCTTGCGACTTTATCGCCGCACTGCGCGACAGTCAGCGCCAATTGCAGGAGCAGGGCGCCCAGGATACGGATTACGACGTGCCTTACACCACGGTGCATGTCGGTCAGATTGGTGGCGGGCGGGCCCTGAATATCGTGCCCAATCTGTGCACTCTGGACTTCGAGGTGCGCAACTTGCCGGCCGATGATCTGGACCAGTTTCTCGCGCAGATGCAGGAGCGCGCCGAGCTGATCGTGCGCGAGGCGCGTTTACTGTCGAGCGTCGCCGCCATCGAGATCGAAACGCTGAACGTCTATCCTGGGCTCGACACGCATCCGAGCGTCGAAGCCGTGCGCTTTCTGAAAAACTTCGCCGCGCCGGATACCGGTGTGTCCAAGGTGTCTTTCGGCACGGAAGGCGGTTTGTTCAAGCAGCGTCTGGATGTGCCGGTGGTGGTGTGCGGGCCGGGTTCGATCGAGCAGGCGCACAAGCCCGATGAGTTTATCGAGGTCAGTCAGATGGAGGCCGGGGAACGCTTTCTTCAGGGTTTGCTGGGGTCGCTGAAACAATGACGGTGTCTGTAGGTGCGAGCGCGGCTCGCGCCTACAGGATTTTGTGTTGATCTGCTGTTGCGGCGAAAATTTCAGCATCCGACGCCGTCCTCAAAGCGCTTTCAGCATCCTCCCCCGCAGTACCTCCCTAGACTGGAGCCTGTCTCGAATCAGGACTCGACCATGCTCAAGAATCGTTTGAAAGACTCCAGCCTTTTGGCAGAACTCGCTTATGTAGACGGGCAGTGGATCGGCGCCGATGACGCCGCGACCATTGACGTTATTGATCCGGCCAGCGGTCAGTTGCTTGCCCGGGTGCCGGCCATGCAATGCGCGGAGACCCGCCGCGCCATCGAGGCCGCCGACAAGGCCTGGCCAGCCTGGCGTGCGCGCCCGGCCGCCGAGCGCGCCACTTTGCTCGAGCGTTGGTATCAGGCCATGGTCGACAACCTCGATGATCTGGCACTGATCATGACCTGCGAACAGGGCAAGCCGCTGAGCGAGGCCAAAGGCGAAATCCGCTACGGTGCCGGGTTCGTCAAGTGGTTCGCTGAAGAGGCCCGCCGGGTCTACGGCGAAACCATGCCGGCACCTGGCGGCGACCGTCGGCTGCTGACCTTGAAACAACCGGTCGGCGTCTGCGCGGCGATCACGCCGTGGAACTTCCCCAATGCGATGATCACCCGAAAATGCGCGCCGGCGCTGGCGGCGGGTTGCCCGATCATTGTCAAACCGTCGGATCTCACACCGTTGTCGGCGCTGGCGCTGGCGGTATTGGCAGAGCGTGTCGGTATTCCGGCCGGTGTGTTCAATGTGGTGACCGGAATGCCCGCCGGCATTGGCGAAGAGCTGACCGGCAACCCGACAGTTCGCAAGATTTCCTTTACCGGCTCGACCCCTGTAGGGCGTTTGCTGATGCGCCAGAGCGCCGAGCACATCAAGCGCTTGAGTCTGGAGTTGGGCGGTAACGCGCCCTTTATTGTCTTCGATGACGCCGATCTGGAGCAGGCCGTGGCCGGGGTCATGCTCAGCAAATTTCGCAATGCCGGCCAGACTTGCGTCTGTGCCAACCGCATCCTTGTGCAAAACGGCATCTATGAACGCTTCGCTCAGCGACTGGTGGAAGAGGTCGGCAAGCTCAAGGTCGGTAATGGCCTGGAGGCTGACGTCACGATTGGCCCGCTGATCAACCCGGCCGCAGTAAACAAAGTCGCGCGGCACATCGACGATGCGCTGACCCAGGGCGCGCGATTGCTCTGTGGCGGCATGCCTGATGCCAGCAGTCAGTTCGTGCAACCCACCGTTCTGGGCGATGCCCATGCCGGCATGCTGCTGGCCAACGAAGAAACCTTCGGCCCGGTGGCGCCGTTGATGCGGTTTGACAATGAGGCGCAAGCGCTCGCCCTGGCCAATGCCACGCCGTATGGCTTGGGTGCCTACTATTTCACCCAGGATCTGCGCCGCTCCTGGCGGTTCGGCGAAGCGCTGGAGTTCGGCATGGTCGGCCTCAATACCGGAATCATCTCCATGGACGTCGCGCCGTTCGGCGGTATCAAGCAATCGGGGCTGGGCCGCGAGGGCAGCAAGTACGGCCTGGATGAATACCTTGAAGTCAAAGCCTTCCACATCGGCGGGCTGTAATTCACATGCACGGGGAGGCAGGTTCAATGAGCAAGGCATTCAAGATCGCCGCGATTGCCGGCGACGGCATTGGCAAGGAAGTGTTGCCCGAAGGTTTGCGGGTGCTGGAGAAGGCTGCGAACAAATGGCAGTTGGACTTGAACATTGAAGTTCTTGAATGGGCCAACTGCGATTACTACCTGGAGCATGGGCAGATGATGCCCGATGACTGGTTTGAGCAGCTCAAGGGCTTCGACGCGATTTATTTCGGCGCCGTCGGCTGGCCAGACAAGGTGCCCGATCACATTTCGCTGTGGGGATCACTGCTGAAGTTTCGCCGCGATTTCGACCAATACGTGAATATCCGTCCGGTGCGCCTGTTTCCCGGTGTCCCGTGCCCGCTGGCCGGGCGCGAACCGGGCGACATCGACTTCGTGGTGATCCGCGAGAACACGGAGGGCGAGTATTCCTCGGTAGGCGGGAAAATGTTCGAAGGCACCGAGCATGAGTTCGTGCTGCAAGAGTCAGTGTTCACTCGTCGCGGTGTCGACCGAATTCTGAAATTCGCCTTCGATCTGGCCCAGACCCGTCCGCGCCAGCGTCTGACGGCGGCGACCAAGTCCAACGGCATTTCCATCAGCATGCCCTACTGGGACGAGCGCACCGCGTTGATGGCGGCGAACTACCCGCAAGTTACCTGGGACAAGCAACACATCGATATCCTCTGCGCACGGTTCGTCTTGCAACCGGATCGATTTGATGTGGTCGTGGCCTCTAATCTGTTTGGTGACATCCTGTCCGACCTGGGGCCGGCGTGTGCCGGAACCATTGGCATTGCGCCTTCGGCCAACCTTGATCCTGAGCGCCGTTTTCCCTCGTTGTTCGAACCGGTGCATGGTTCGGCGCCGGATATCTACGGGCAGAACATTGCCAACCCGATTGCGATGATCTGGTCCGGTGCGTTGATGCTCGATTTTCTCGGCAACGGTGATGAGCGTTATCGGGCCGCGCATGACGGGATATTGCGGGCAATCGAGCAGGTGATTGCCGACGGGCCGATTACCCCGGATCTCGGCGGAAAAGGCGCGACGCAAGACGTCGGTAAAGCCATCGCCGACATCCTTTGAGCCCACATCAATTCCGCTTGGGGGAGCGAGCCTGCTCGCGAAAGCGGTGTCAGCCCAGAGACGATCAGCTGACGATGCGCATTCGCGAGCAGGCTCGCACACTTGGGTTATTGATGTTTTCAGTAACCCTGCTGGCGGTCGATCTGGCCCGCCATTGGCTCCCCGCGCTGAAACCGGCGAATGTTTTCCAGCAACACCGCAAATGCGGTTTGCGGTTGCGTCATCGCCGCAATGTGCGGCGTCAGCAGAATCTTTGGATGCGCCCAGAACGGATGATCCGCCGGAGCTGGTTCTTCCTGTAATACATCAAGCACCGCGCCACTGAGCTGTCCGCTGTCCAGTGCTTGCAACAGATCGCTTTCCACCAGATGCCCACCACGGCCCATATTGATCAGCGCCGCACCGTGGGGCAGTTGCCGGAACACGTCACGATCAAGAATCCCTTGGGTCTGTTCGGTCAGCGGTAACACGCACAGGAGAATGTCGCACTGGCTGAGAAACGCCGACAGTTGCGCGTCACCCGCGAAGCAATCCACACCGGCAATTTGATGGCGGCTGCGTGCCCAGCCTTTCAACGCGAACCCCAGCGGCTGCAACGTCGCCAGAATCTGTTGCGCCTGCGCACCGAGCCCCATTACCCCGACCCGCCGCGTGTGCGCCGGTTGCAGCATGTGCGCCTGCCAGCAACGCGCGATTTGTTGCTGACGGTAACGCAGCATGTCGCGGTGCAGGCAGAGCACGGCGAAACTGGCGTATTCGCACATGCCACGGGTGATGCCGGGATCAAGCAGGCGCACCACCGGCAGGCTGGGTGGAATGCGGCTCAGATCGAGTTGATCGACACCGGCCGACAGCGCGAACAACACTTTCAGGTTTGGCAACACCGCAGCCAGATCGTCCGGCGCTTGCCACGCAGCCAGGTAATCAATGTCGGCCGGATCGCCGATATCTGGCCAGGCGCGCCATTCGATGTCCGGGGCGTGTTCGGCGAACAACGCTTGCCACTGTTCGCCGCGTACAGGGTCAGCTTTATAAAGCAGGGCCATGAGCAATTCCTGAAAGGGTAGGTGCTTTCATGATCGCGCAATGCCGGCGCAGGATCTGTCGAAAGCGTCAGTGCAAACGGTCTGCGTCACGCTCGATGAACGCGACGGCGGCAGATTCGGCGGGCTGAAGGAATCTGCCGTTTGGCAGGGTCAAAACAGTCGATCCGAATTTCTCAGGGGGGAAGTTCGGCGTAGTTCGTTTCGCGCAAGCCTTAATCTGAACACCATCGCAACCACCTCCAGGTTGCCGGACTCACGATGGGAAATGCCATGAATAGCAAAGTCGACGACACCCCTCATTTGCTCCGTCAGCGCGATCAATTCGTGCCGCGTGGCCTGGTTACCGCTCACCCATTGGTGATTGATCGCGCCCAGGGCGCCGAGTTGTGGGACGTGGACGGCAAGCGCTACCTGGATTTTGTCGGCGGCATCGGCGTGTTGAACATCGGTCACAACCATCCCAAAGTGGTGGCGGCGGTGCAGCAGCAATTGCACAAGATTTCGCACGCCTGCTTCCAGGTGGTCGCCTATCAACCTTATCTGGATCTGGCCCAGCGCCTGTGTGAAATGATCGGCGGCCAGCAAGCCTATAAGGCCGCGTTCTTCACCTCCGGCGCCGAAGCGGTCGAGAACGCAGTGAAAATCGCCAGGGCTCACACCGGCCGTTCGGCGGTGATTGCCTTTCGTGGCGGCTTCCATGGTCGTACCTTGCTGGGCACCACGCTGACCGGCATGAGCCAGCCTTACAAACAGAACTTCGGCCCGTTTGCACCGGAGGTTTTTCACACGCCTTACCCGAATGCCTATCGCGGCCTGACCAGTGACATGGCGCTCAAGGCCCTCGAGGAACTGTTCGCAACGCAAGTGGCGCCTGAGCGGGTGGCTGCCATCATCATCGAACCCGTGCAAGGCGACGGCGGCTTTCTCGCGGCACCGGCCGAGTTCCTCCAGGCCCTGCGCGCGCTGACCGAAAAGCACGGCATCGTGCTGATTCTCGATGAAATCCAGACGGGGTTCGGCCGCACGGGCAAATGGTTCGGTTTCCAGCACGCGGGCATCCAGCCTGATCTGGTAACCGTGGCGAAAAGTCTGGCCGGTGGTTTGCCGCTGTCGGGTGTGGTCGGTAAAGCGGCCATCATGGACGCGCCGTTGCCCGGAGGTCTGGGGGGCACTTACGGCGGCAACGCGTTGTCATGCGCAGCGGCGCTGGCGGTGATCGAGGCCTTTGAGGAGGAGCAGTTGCTGGCACGCGGCGAGGCGCTGGGCGAACACTTGCGTCAGGGCTTGTTGCAGTTGCAGAGCCGTTACGCGCCAATCGGCGACGTGCGCGGTACCGGTTTCATGCTGGCGATCGAGTTGATCAAGCCTGACGACGCGCGTACACCCGATGCGGATCTGAATCAACGCTTGATCGATGAGGCGCGCAAGGGCGGCTTGCTGGTGATCAAGTGCGGTGTGCACCGCAATGTTCTGCGTTTTCTCGCGCCACTGGTGGCCACGCCGGCGCAGATCGACGAAGCCTTGCAGATTCTCGACAGCGCCTTGGCACGCGTCTTGAACTGAGTGCCTGTGCGCTCGCGGCGGTGCGCCAGCGCATCGCTTGTGAGCATTTGTGGAGCATGGACGGATGGAATGCATCATTGGAGGCTTCGCACGCCATGGGACTGATTGATTATCGAGCGTTGCTCATTGATTGCGATGAAGCGCTGGTCGACCGCGACTCGGGGGTCTGGACGGCATTGCTACCGCTGCTGGTCAGTCGGGGTGGTCATCCGGACAAGGATCAGGTGCTGGCTGAATACCGCGAAGTGCTGCATGCGCTGTATCCGCGTTTCGCTGAGCTAGGCTTCAGTGGCATGTTGTGTTTCGCCCATCGTCAACTCGCCGAACGCTGGGGCTTGAATGCCAGTTGGGAGGAGGGCATGAGCTTTGCCCGGTCGGTGGCGGCATGGTCATTGTTCGAAGACGCGCCAGGTGCGATGTTGTACCTGCGCAAGTTCTACCGCCTGCTGGTCCAGGGTGACCGCGATGCCGAAGATCGTGGCCCGCTGTGCGAGCGTTTGGGGATCAATGCCGACGACTTCATTTCATTGGCTGACGCACCGTTGCAGGACGCCAATTGGCTGAGCGCCAACGCACTGGTACCGGGCGACATTCTCCATATCACGCGCGCAGGTGCGCGCCGAGGGTCGGAGAATAACGTGTGCCTGATCAGTCGTGATCGGGGCAGGCAACCCACGCCCTGCTCAGCGCAATACTGCATCAACAGCATGGCGGACCTGGTGACTCAGCATCAGCTGTCATTACGGCGCTGATTTTGCTAGAAGATTGTCCTACAAATGGCAGTCAGAGGTATGCAATGGAAGGGATAGTAAAACTGGACCGGATCGACATCAGCATTCTGGTCGAGTTGCAGAAGGATGGCCGCATGACCAACGTCAGCCTGGCCGATGCCGTCGGGCTGTCGGCCAGTCCGTGTCTGCAACGGGTCAAGCGACTGGAATCAGCGGGTTATATTTCCAGCTACAAAGCGCACCTGAATCTGGCGAAGATCACCGACTCGGTCACGGTGTTTACCGAAATCACCTTGAGCGATCACAAACGCGAGGATTTCGCCAAATTCGAATCGAATATTCGTTTGGTCGACGAAGTGCTTGAATGTCATTTGATCAGCGGTGGCTACGATTATCTGGTGCGCTTCATGACCCGCAGCATCCAGCATTATCAGGAAGTGATCGAAAGCTTGCTGGACAAGAATATCGGCATTTCCAAGTACTTCAGTTACATCGTCATCAAGTCGCCCGTACTCAAGGATGGCGTGCCGCTGCGCAAGTTGCTGCGGCACTGAACTGCAGTTGCTGCCACCGCGTGGACTTCAGCGCTAAGCCTCGGCCCACTCATCACGAAACTGCAACAGAAAGTCGACAAACGCCCTGACCCGTTGCGGCACATAGCGGCCGTGCGGGTAGAGCAAGGTGTAAGGTCGCGAACGCCCGGCGTAAGGCTGTAGCACCTCAACGAGGTTGCCGTCGGCCAGCTCCTTTTCGACGATGAACTTGTAAGTCTGAAAGACCCCGGCACCATGTTTGGCCAGCGTGACACCGCCGAGTACATCGTCTGAGCAGGAGTAGCCCCCCTCGGAAATCACTTCCCGATCATCGCCGTTTTCCTGGAATAGCCAGGAGATCCGCCGTCCGCTGCTGGGCAGTTCGAACTGAATGCATTCGTGTTGCACCAGATCTTCCAGCGTTTCGGGTACGCCAGCCTTTTTCAGATAGTCGGGAGAGGCGACTACCACCAGTTTTGCATCCTCCAGCAGCCGCGCGACCATGGTCGAATCCGGTTGGGCGCGTACGCGGATCGCCAGATCGTAGCCTTCGCCGACGAAGTCGATATTGCGGTTGCCCAAGTGGATGTCGACGTTGACGTCAGGGTAGAGCGCGCGGAATTTTGGCAGCAGCGGCAGGATGCGGTGATGCCCGTAAGTGGTGGGCAGGCTGATGCGCAACAGCCCTGAAGGTGACGACTGTGCGCCCATGACCTCTTGTTGCGCTTCGACCAGTTGCGTCAGCGCCTGGCTGCACTGGACGAAAAAGTTTCTACCGGCCTCGGTCAAACGAATGCTGCGCGTGGTTCGCGCGAACAAGCGCGAACCCAAGCGCTGTTCCAGACGCAGAATCGACCGGCTCACCGCGGCCGGCGTGACACCCGCGAGCTGCGCGGCGGCGGTGAAGCTGCCGGCTTCAGCGGCGAGGCAAAAGAGTTCGATGCTGCCTAACTGCAAGTCTTCAAAGTGGCGCTTCATGGGATAAGCCTGAGGATCAACTGACGGTTCATTCTCAGGCTTATCTCATGAAGCGGCACCGCCGGTACACACCGGCAGTGCTGCGGGGAGGTATCAATGGCCAGCGCTCTGACCACCGTCGACATGGAGGATTTCGCCGGTGACGAAGTTCGCACCGTCCAGGTAGAGGATCGCTTGCACGATGTCGTCGATCTCACCCATATGCCCAACCGGGTGCAGGCTGCCGAGGGCGGCGTGCGTCTCTTCGCCGTGCATCGGCGTTTTGATGATGCCCGGCGATACCGCATTGACCCGAATACCGCGCTTGGCGTACTCGATGGCCAGGGATTTGGTCGCTGCATTGATGCCACCCTTGGTCAGCGACGCGAGCACCGACGGCACGCCATCAATTGCGTGGTCGACCAGGCTGGTGGTGACGCTGACGATATGGCCGCTGGCGTTTTTCTCCATTTCGGCAATGGCCAATTGCGAGATGTGGAAGAAGCCGCTCATGTTGGTCGCCACCACTTGTGCGTAGTCTGCCTGGCTGTACTCGGTGAAAGGCTTGGCGACGAATATCCCGGCGTTATTGACCAGCGTGTCGATACGACCGAAACGTGCAACGGCTTCGCGGATCACGCGCTCGGCGGTCTGCGGGTCGGCGATGTCACCGGCGACGGCGAGAATGTCCGGGTCAGTGGAGGGTTTGATCGAGCGCGAGGTTGCGACAACCTGATAGCCGCGTTCACGGAAACCCTTGACCAGACCTGCGCCAATGCCTTGCGAAGCGCCGGTAATCACTACAACTTTGTTGGACGTGTTCATGATGTTTCCTCATGCAATCTGAATGGTTTGAAAAAACGAAGTTCGGGTGTCAGGCGTGAGCCGCAATCTGCGCTGCCTGACGTAACGCTTGCTGGTAATAAGCGACGGACTGGGAACCGGGGATGACCTGTTTGTCATCCAGGACCATGGCCGGAACCGAATCGATGCCGCGCTGCTGATAAAACCGTTCAAGTTCGCGCACGGCCTGGCTGAACTCAGCGTTGGCCAGCACCTCTTGTGCGCGCTCGCTATCGAGCCCGACTGCGCCTGCCAGCATCACCAGCGTGGCGTGGTCATTCGGGTTCATGCCGTCAGTGAAGTAGGCCTTGAGCAAGGCCTGCTTCAACTCACGCTGACGTCCTTGTGTGGCGGCCCAGAACAGCAGTCGATGGGCATCGAAGGTGTTGTGGAAATGGCTGCGTTTTTCCAGGTCGAAGTGAAAGCCGATCTGCTCGCCGCGTTCGATGATCATCGCGTTGCGATCCGCCACTTGCTCAGCGCTGCGCCCGTATTTGCGCATCATGTGCTCGATGGCGTGTTCACCTTCGGCGGGCATGTCGGGATTCAGTTCGAACGGTTTGTAGGTCAACTCCACATCGACTTCGCCCGCCAGATTCTTGATCGCTTGCTCCAGAGCGGTGACGCCCAACGCGCACCAGGGGCAAACGACATCCGAGACGAAATCGATTTTCACTGCCCGGCTCATGACTGCGAGTCCGCCAACTGCTGGCGATACTCGGTGGTGGTGATGCCGGCGTAACCCCAGTTATCGGTGTCGACTTCCTCGATCACGATGTGGGTGAGCTTTGGGTCCTTGTGCAGCACCCGCTGCATCGTTTCGGTGATTTCCTTGATGACCTGGGCTTTCTGTTCCCGGGTCACGCCGTCACGGGTGATACGTACGCTGATGAAAGGCATTTGGGGTATCTCCAGTCGCTGGCCCGTCGGAGTGATGGGCGGCTGTTGGAGAGGACTTTAAGAGGCAGGGGAGAATTGATAAATGGGGCTTGAGGTACATCATTTGTGATGTCGTGTATCAAATGAGGGCGCGCGAGCAGTCATCCTGTGCACGCGCTGTCTTGGTGCGAAACGCTGGCGCTCAGGCCAGCAGCTCGGTAATCCAGCGTGTCTGTTGTTTGAGGTCTTGCAGCTTTTGCTCTGGCAGGCTTTGCTGCGCATGGGCGAGCTGGCTCAGCGTCTTCTGCTTATGGTGAAGTTTGTGCTGCCATTTGCGCAGAAACTCGGGGCTGCGGGCCTGCATCTGCAAGGGGCCGAAGTACAGCTCCTGGTCGGTATAAGTCACCGGTTCGGCGCGCTCGGCAACGATGATTTCGTAGTCGAAGCGGTTTTCCCGCAGCAGCTCTTCGCTGAGGATGCGGTAGCCGTTTTCCATCAGCCACTGGCGCAAGGGTTGTTCGCCGCCGTTGGGTTGCAGGATCAGACGTTCCTGGCCGCTGAGGTGAGCTTTGCCGCTGTCGAGGATGTCGCGGATGGTTTCGCCGCCCATGCCGCAGATCGTGATGGCGGTGATGCCGTCGTCAGGTTTGATTGCTGCCAGACCATCGGCCCTGCGCACACGGATGTTCTGCTGCAGATCGTTCTCGCGCACGGTGCGTTCAGCCGCGTGGAACGGCGTCAACGCGACTTCGCCAGCCACGGCCGCAGTGATCAAACCACGACGCATCAGCGCCACCGGCAGATAGCCGTGGTCCGAGCCGATATCGGCCAGCCGGGCACCGGCCGGTACGTGGGCAGCCACGCGCTCAAGGCGCATGGACAATGTCTGTTCGTTCAACGGCAACCCCTTGATGGCAGGCAAAGGGGTGCGACTCTGGCGAGCAACGCCGGGCCTGTCAAATCCCGGCGACGGAATTCAATGGCCCATTGACTGCGCTGAACGGCCAATGGGCGCTGAGGCTTAACCAGCCAACGTTGCGTTGTCGATCACGAAACGATATTTCACATCGCCCTGGAGCATGCGCTCGTAGGCGTCGTTGATCTGGTCGGCACGGATCAGTTCGATCTCGGAAACGATGCCGTGCTCGGCGCAGAAATCGAGCATCTCCTGAGTTTCCGGAATGCCGCCGATCATCGAACCGGCAATCGTGCGGCGCTTCATGATCAGGTTGAACACGTTTGGGGACGGGTGCGAGGTGGCCGGCGCACCGACCAGCGTCAACGCACCGTCACGCTTGAGCAGCACCAGAAATGCGTCGAGATCGTGCGGCGCCGCGACGGTGTTGAGGATCAAGTCGAAACTCTTGGCGTGGGCGGCCATTTCTTCCGCGTTGCGCGACACCACCACTTCATCGGCGCCCAGCGCTTTCGCCGCTTCGCGTTTCGATTCAGAGGTAGTGAACGCGACAACGTGCGCACCCAGAGCGTGAGCCAGTTTGATTCCCATGTGGCCGAGGCCACCGATGCCGACCACGCCGACTTTCTTGCCCGGTCCCGCATTCCAATGACGCAGCGGCGAGTAGGTGGTGATGCCCGCGCACAGCAGCGGTGCGACGGCGGCGAGTTGCGCTTCAGGATGACGGATGCGCAACACGTAGCGTTCATGCACAACGATGTTTTGCGAGTAGCCGCCCAGCGTCCAGCCCGGCGCATCCGCGGTCGGGAAGTTGTAGGTGCCGATCATGCCGTCGCAATAGTTTTCCAGACCGCTTTCGCAGTCATCGCAATGTTTGCAGCTGTCAACGATGCAACCGACGCCGACCAGATCACCGATTTTGTAGTCCGAAACATGTGCACCGACGGCGGAAACGCGGCCGACGATTTCGTGGCCCGGGACGCAAGGGAATTGCGTGCCGGCCCACTCCGCCCGTACCTGATGCAGGTCGGAATGGCAGATGCCACAGAACGCAATGTCGATCTGCACATCATGGGCGGCCGGCGCGCGGCGGTTGATCTGCATCGGTTCAAGGGGTTTATCGCCCGCGTGGGCGCCGTAGGCTTGTACAAGCATGGGAACATCCTCGATCGGTTTGTCGTAAGGCATTGTTTCTGCTTCAGCGCTGCGGGCACTAGTGCATTCCTGTGCAATCCTTGCCTGATCCTGTGCGTTGTTGTGACATTGCGCGGACAGACGCTTGCGCTGTTTGCAGGTAATCTCCCGATTCACTGACGACAACAAAATCAAAACAGGAGTCATTGATGCAACCAATCCGTCTCGGTCTGGTGGGCTACGGCAAGATCGCCCAGGATCAACACGTCCCGGCGATCCTCGCCAATCCGGCTTTCCAGTTGGTCTCCGTCGCCACCCAAGGCAAGCCTTGTGCTGGCGTGGAAAACTTCCAATCGTTGAGTGAGTTGCTGGAAAACGGCCCGTCGGTGGACGCGATTGCCTTCTGCACCCCGCCGCAAGGGCGTTTCGCACTCGTACAGCAAGCCTTGGCCGCCGGCAAACACGTGCTGGTTGAGAAGCCCCCGTGCGCCACGTTGGGCGAAGCGCTGGCCTTGGTCGATCAGGCCGCAGAGCAGGGCGTCAGCGCCTTGTTTGCCTGGCATTCACGCTACGCGCCCGGTATCGAAGCCGCTCGCGACTGGCTCGCCTCGCGCACTTTGCAAAGCGTGCAGATCGACTGGAAAGAAGACGTGCGCAAATGGCACCCCGGTCAGAGCTGGATCTGGCAACCCGGCGGTCTCGGCGTATTTGATCCGGGCATCAATGCCTTGTCGATCGTCACCCATCTGCTGAAGCTGCCGCTGTTTGTCGAATCGGCTGAGCTGCGCGTACCGAACAACTGCCAGTCGCCAATCGCTGCGTCGATCAAAATGGCTGATGCGCATCAACTCGATGTGCGTGCGGAGTTCGACTTCGACCATGGCCATGATGAGCTGTGGAGTATCGAAGTGCGTTGCGCCGAGGGTGTTCTGCGTCTGGATAACGGCGGCGCGTTGTTGAGCATCGATGGCGTGCGTCAGGCCGTGTCGGGGGAGGGTGAGTACGCGGCAGTGTATCGGCATTTTCAGCAGTTGATTGGCGATAAGGCCAGTGATCTGGATGTGCAGCCGTTGCGCTTGGTGGCGGACAGTTTCTTTGTCGGCAGTCGGGTGTTGGTTGAGGCGTTTTACGATTAGTGCGGTGGGCAACGTATCCGGTCAATCGCTCTTTACTTGTTTTCCTTGCCGACGCTCTATTGAAGGCAGAACGGCGGGAACTGAAAAGCTCCCGCCGTTTGAATTTTACTCAGCGACTGGCTTTGGCCAGACCCGCCTCAATGAAACGTACTGAGCTCTCCATTGCCTGTTGACCTTCTGGCAGCATGGCAGAGTAGAAGTGCCAGGCGTGGAACATGGCAGGCCATACCTCGAGATTGACTCGGACACGGTTGTCCGCCAGATGGCTGGCAAGCCGTATCGCGTCACTCAGCATCAGCTCGTTCTCGCCAATCTGAATCAGAATGGGTGGGAGTCCAGTGACGTCCGCGAAAACCGGCGATGCCAGAGGATGGTTGGCCAGTGTCTCGCCAAGGAATGTTCTGGCAAGAATATCCAGAACAGGCTTGGAATTCAGCGGATCCAGGCCCTCACGGTTGCTCATAGAGGCGCCGGTGTGTTCGAGATTTGCCCAAGGCGAGATCGAAGAACCCACCGCAGGTAACGCAAGCCCTTTGGATTTGGCCGCCACCATCACGCTTACTACCATTGCGCCGCCAGCCGACTCGCCGGAAAACGCGATTTTTTCAGCCGGGATTTTCTGCTCAAGCAACCATTCGTAGGCGCGCAGTGTGTCGTCGATGGAGGCGGGGAATTTGTGCTCCGGGGCCAGGCGGTAGTCAGGCATGTATACACGAGCACCCAGCATTTTCGCGTAGTTGCCACCAATGCCGTGGTAGCCATCTGGACGGCCGACAATATACGCCCCGCCATGGATGTACATCACAACTGCGTCGGTCTTGACTTCATCGGGTGTCACCAAGGTCCCTGGAACACCGCCCATGTCGACTGCTTCGAACCTGACGCCGGTGGGCGCTGGATTTTGCGCGAGCATTCTTGCGTAGGCGTCGCGGATATCGCTCATTTTCGTGGTGGTATCAATGCCTTTGAGGACAGGTATCAAATCGCTCAGGCTGTTGGCCCAGGTTTGAACGGCTGCTTTTACTTTCGTATTCATAGTGATCTCGATTGAAGGAGGGCGTTGGATTAGCTAATTGAGATACTATTCTCTTGATTGGGGAATAGGGTTCCCCATAGCGAGTGCCGGGGCGCCCGAACGTTGATCGAGTGAGGAAGTATGGAAATTCATAACCTGAACGACATCGCGGCTTTTGTGAGTTCTGTAAATGCCGGAAGCTTTACCGCAGCTGCCAAGCAATTAGGTCTCACTCGTTCGGCAGTGGGTAAATCGATTGTCAGGCTGGAAGCTCGATTGCAAGTGCGGTTACTCAACCGCACAACCCGCAGTCTGAGCCTGACGGACGACGGTCAGGTTCTCTACGAGCGCTGCGTTGGCATCCTTCAAGATCTTGACGATGTCGAAGATGCACTGGCGTTTCGTCGCTCGACACCCAGTGGGCGATTGCGTATGAGTCTGCCGGTCGCACTGGGTAGGCTTCACGTTCTCCCGCATATCGAATGCTGTCTGAAGGACTGGCCTTCGCTAAGTGTCGACGTTACGTTTTCCGACCGACTGGTAGACCTCATTGATGAGGGGTTTGATCTGGCCATGCGAATTGGCCCGCCCAAAGAGGATTCTCGATTGCTGACACGCACCGTGGCGTACCAGCAGATGATCACCTGTGCTTCACCCCACTATCTGGCTGAGCATCCACGGCCGCAAACGCCCGAAGAACTGTCCACGCACGAATGTCTGCATTTCGTCAGCGGGGGACGATTACTTCCATGGAATTTTCGAGTAGACGGCCAAGCGGTTGCCTTTACTCAAGGTGGGCGGCTACAGATGGACAGCGCGGAAGCGCTGCATGAGTGCGCGATGGCGGGCTTGGGTATTGCGACACTGCCGTCGTACGTAGTGAGCCACCAACTACGCAGCGGCAAGCTTGTTCAACTGCTCGAAGAATACGCTGAGGCCGCAGAACCCATCCGGATCATCTATCCCAGCAAACGACATCTTTCGCCCAAGATCCGCCTGTTCATCGATAAGCTTTTAGACGCGTGGTCTCCTTGTCCGCCGTGGGAACAATGTCTGGTTGATGATATTGGCGCTGTATGAAAAGGGGAGCTGATGCTCCCGGCGGAACGGCTAGTTGCAATGTTGTCAGGAGCGCTGATAGAAGCGTTACAACCGATCACTTGAGGGCAGACGCTCAATCGCATCGGCACCCGCTGTTCAGAAACGATCGAGTCTGAAGCGTTCATCTGCCGTCAGATCAGTCACCTGATGCGTCGTTGCCGGCCGAGCCATCCGCACCACCATCTCCGCCGTCACCGCCGCTTGCGTCAGCCCCAGATGCTGATGGCCAAAAGCAAGCAACACCTTGCCCTCACACACCTGATCAATCACCGGCAATGAATCGGGTAACGACGGTCGAAAACCCATCCACGGCGTCGCCGCTTCAGCACTCAGATCCTTGCGAAACAAACCCTGACTCAACCGGTGCAACTGCCACGCGCGTTCCATGCTCGGTGGCTTTTCCAGCCCGGCGAATTCGACGGTGCCGGCCAGGCGCAAGCCTTCGGACATCGGCGTCATGATGAATTTGCGCTCCAGCGAGGTCACGGGGAAGGGCAGTCGGTCGTGTTCCTGAGGCAGCATCAGGTGATAACCGCGCTCGGTGTCCAGCGGTACTTTTTTGCCGGTGAGGGCGGCGGTGAGTTTCGCCGAATGTGCGCCACAGGCAATCAACACGCGGCTTGCGGTCAGAGCGCCATTTCCGGTGATCAGCGCAACACCGTGCTCTTGTACATGGCCGCCCTGAACCTGTTGCTGCACAAAGCTCACGCCGCTGGCCTTGGCCGCTTCGACCAATTCACACACCACGCGATACGGGTCGATGAAGTGCCCGGTGCGGGGGAAGAACAGGCCGCCCTGAATCTGTTCGCTGAGTTGCGGTGCGGTTTCGCGTATGGCGCCGGCCTGCCAGTAATCGACCGGCACCTGCTGCTGATGCAGTCGAGCCTGTAATGCCTGGATTGCCTGACGCGATTCGGGACGTTCGAACACCAGTAACGAACCATCGATCTTCAGCAGGTCCGGCCGCTGGATGTCGACGAGCAAGCGCTGCCAGGCCTCCAGACTGCTTTCATTGAGCGCGCGCAATCCGGCCACGGTGTTCTGAAAAGGCGCCGGGCGCAGGTTCAGCAGCAGGCGGGTGAACCATGGCAAGGCGCGCGGCAGGTATTTCCAGTCCAGTCGCAGTGGTCCCATCGGGTCCAGCAGCATGGCCGGCAGGCGCTTGAGGATGGACGCGTCGGCAATCGGAAACACCTGCTCGGTCGCCAGATGCCCGGCGTTGCCGAACGAGGCGCCGTGGCCGGGTGGCTGCTGATCGATCACCACCACGCGCAACCCTTTGCGAGCCAGACGTAGTGCGCAGGCGACGCCGATGATGCCGGCGCCGACCACGGCGATGTCGTGGGAGACGTTATTCGCCATAGTGCTGCGCTTCCCTTTGCCCATCGAGCAGACGCCGCAATTGCAGCGGATTGGCCTGCTTCAGTGCGGTCGGCAACAGGCTGTCGGGGAAGTCCTGATAGCAGACCGGGCGCAGAAAACGCTGGATCGCCGCTGTACCGACGGATGTCGTACGCGAGTCGGAGGTGGCCGGGAACGGCCCGCCATGCACCATTGCGTCACACACCTCGACCCCGGTGGGCCAGCCATTGATCAGCAAGCGACCGGCCTTGCGTTCCAGTGTTGGCAGCAGGGCGCGTGCCTGTTCCAGGTCTTGGTCATCAAGGTGCAACGTGGCGGTCAACTGGCCTTCCAGGTGTTCGCTGACCTGACGGATTTCAGCTTCACTTTCGCATTGCACAATCAACCCAGCTGCACCGAAGGCTTCGGCTTGCAGGCGGTGATCGGCGAGAAAGTCGGCGGCTTCGGTCACGAATACATGGGCCTGACATTGGTTCGGGCCGTTGCCGGTCTGACCAACACCGGCGATGTTCGCACTGGCATTCTCGGCCAGTGCATTCACGGCAGATTCGTAAGCGCTGGAAATGCCCGGTGTCAGCATGGTCTGCGCCGGGCTGCGTTGAATGATCTCGGCGGTGGCGGCGATAAACTTGTCCAGTGCCGGTCCTTTCAAGGCAATCACCAAGCCCGGATTGGTGCAGAACTGGCCCGCGCCCAGCGTCAGCGACGCTACAAACCCTTCAGCCAACGCCTGCGTGCGATTCTCCAGCGCCGCCGGAAACAGCAGCACCGGATTGATCGAACTCATTTCCGCGTACACCGGAATCGGTTCGGGTCTGGCCTGCGTCGCTTGAATCAATGCCAGACCGCCGCTGCGCGAACCGGTGAAACCTACCGCTTTGATCCGTGGATCTGTGACCAGCGCAATGCCCACTTCGCGGCCGGAACCGTACAGCAACGAGAACACGCCTTCCGGCAAACCACAGGCTTTCACTGCCCGCGCCACTGCGCGACCGACCAGTTCGCTGGTGCCGGGATGCGCACTGTGCGCCTTGACGATCACCGGACAACCGGCGGCCAGTGCCGATGCGGTGTCACCGCCGGCCACTGAGAACGCCAGCGGGAAGTTGCTCGCGCCGAACACCGCGACCGGCCCCAGTGCAATCTGCCGTTGACGCAGATCCGCACGCGGCAGCGGTTGGCGCTGCGGCTGCGCGCTATCGACGCGCACATCCAGCCATTCACCGTCTCGCACCGTGCGGGCGAACATTCTTAATTGCTGGCAAGTACGCCCGCGTTCACCTAGCAGACGCGCGCGCGGCAGGCCGGTTTCCGCGTGAGCCCGGTCGATCAGTTCGTCGCCGAGGGCTTCGATTTCCTTGGCAATGCTTTCAATAAATTCGGCGCGGACATTCAGGGTGGTCTCGCGATAAACATCGAACGCTGCCCACGCCAGAGCACAGGCCTGTTCGACATGCTCGGCCGATCCACCGGCATACGCCGGTTGCAGCGCTTCATCGGTGGCCGGATTGATCCCGTGAATGGCGGCGCGATTGCCCGCAACCGAGTGCTGCCCGATCAGCATGTGGCCCGTCAGAGTCATGGTGTCTTCCTGATAAAAAGGGAAATGCCTGCCGCGCAGCACAACGCATGGCGGCAGGTGAGGAGGCGTTGATCAGGCGAAGTTCTGTTCCGCCGACCAGTTCTCGTACCAGTGACGGAACAGCGAGTACTGCTTCTCGGCATAACGCCGCTGCGAATCGCTCAACGCATCGGTTTCGTTGAAGTGCAGGGTGTATTCCTTGTCGCCGTTGAGCACCATCAAATGCTTGTAATACAGCACCAGATCGCAGCCTTCATCGAAGGACGACAGCACTGCCAGCGCCGATTCCAGCTCCCGCGCCTGACGACGGGCCTTGGCATCTCCTTGTGCGGCTTTCTTGCTCAGCGCCACCAATTGCAGCACTTCGCGGGGCAGCGCGTTGCCGATACCGGTGATCGCGCCGGTGGCGTTGCAGTTGACGAAACCATGCACCACTTGGGTGTCGACGCCGACCATCAGGGTCACGTCTTCATCTTTGGAGGTGATGTTTTCGGCGGCGTAACGCAGGTCGGCGCCACCGCCAAACTCCTTGAAGCCGATCAGGTTCGGGTGCTCGCGGCGCAGTTCGAAGAACAGATCAGCGCGGGTGGCGAAGCCGTAGTAAGGGCTGTTGTAGATCACTGCTGGAAGGTTCGGTGCGGCTTGCAGAATCGCGGCGAAGTGGGCTTTTTGCGCGGCCGGCGAAGCACCACGGGACAGTACGCGCGGAATCACCATCAAACCCTGCGCGCCGACTTTCGCCGCGTGCGCTGCATGGGAAACCGCTTCACGGGAATTCACCGCGCCGGTACCGACAATCGTTGGAATGCCCGCAGCCACCAGACGCGCCACGCCTTCCTGCCGTTCAGCCTCGGTGAGCAACGGCCAGTCGCCCATCGAACCGCAATAAACCACAGCGCTCATGCCGATATCGATCAGTTCGCGACCCTTGGCCACCAACGCGTCGAAATCCGGTTTGCGCCGGGCGGTGCACGGGGTCATCAGGGCCGGCATGCAACCGGTGAAGATGTTGTCGCTCATTGTTTTAACTCCTTGGCACATCATTCAAAGTAAGGTGAAAAGTCTGCGCGGTGGCTCAGATGCCCCACGCGAACGGGTCTGCTTCATCGATCAGCAAGGTGCTGTCGGCGGTCATGTACGCGCGTCCGGTGATGTACGGACGAATGCGTTCGCCTTGCCATTCGAAGCGGCCTTCGAACTGGCTGCCGGTGATGCTCGCCTGCACCCAGGTGGCGCCGGGTTGCAGCTTGTCGTCGGCGGCAAGGCAGGCGAGTTTGGCGCTGGTGCCGGTGCCGCACGGTGAGCGGTCGTAGGCTTTGCCGGGGCACATGACGAAGTTGCGGCTGTCGGCCCGTTCGTCATCGGCGAACAGTTCGATGTGATCGATGACGGCACCGTCCTCTCCGGAAATGCCTTGGTCTTCGAGGGCCTTGAGCATCGCCCAGGTGTACGCCGTGAGGTGTTCGACGTTGTCCATTGTCAGCGTCTGACCGTGCTCGGACACGAGGAAGAACCAGTTGCCGCCATAGGCGATATCGCCCAACACGCGGCCGTAACCCGGCACATCCACCGGTACCTGTTTGCGGTGGCGATAAGCGGGAACGTTGCCCAAGGTGACGGTCCCGTCCTCATGCAACGTGGCGCTGACCGGGCCGACAGGCGTATCGATCTTGTGGATGCCCGGTTGGATTTTTCCCAGATACTGCAACGAGTTGATCAGGCCGATGGTGCCGTGGCCGCACATACCCAGATAACCGGCGTTGTTGAAGAAAATCACCCCGCACGTGGCGTCTGGCGAGACCGGCGCGCAATACAACGCGCCGACCAGCACATCGTTGCCGCGCGGTTCCAGCAGGCAGGCGCGGCGCCATTGATCATGCTGAGTGCGCAGCGCATCGCGTTTCTCGACCATGCTGTTGCCGGGCAGATCGGGGAAGCCTGTCATCACCAGACGCGTGGGTTCACCGCCGGTGTGGGAATCAATGACGTGTAGTTCTTTCATGGATAGATTCCTTCAGGTGATTTCAGTAGGCGCCGGCAGGGCGCGCAGCCACGGTCGAGGCAGGGGCGGTGACTTCACTTTCTTCATCGTCCTCTTCCAGACGCAGCAGATGCGCCGGCACACCGGTCGCGGCGCCCCAGTAATAAATGCCGGTGGCGCAAGCAGCGACGACAATGGTGTCGAACGGGTGGGCGAGGATGCCGAGGCCGCCAAACGTGCCGAGTTTCGACAGCACGATGGTCACCGCGTAGAAGGCGATCAACCACGCCGAGGAACGCACTTGGCTGGCCAGATTGAGGTGAGCGGTCGGCACAAAACGACCGCACAGCAGATACACAACGAACATCAGGATTTGCAGGCCGAGCAGCCACGACACAGTGTTCCAGCCCGACCAGTAGACAATCAGCGCGGCGATGATGAATGACACCGGCCCGAGCACGCCCATGCATTTGACCCGGAACGGCCGTGGCATGTCTGGTGCATTGCGGCGCAGCGCGGCCACGGTCACCGGCGCCACGGCGTAACTCAACACCAGCGCAGCGGAAACCACGTTGATCAGCGCTTCCCACGACGGAAACGGCAGGGTCCAGAACACCGACAGGGCGAAGGTCAGCCACAGCGCCGGACGGGGGATGCCGGATTTTTCATCGATGTGGGTGAAGACTTTGAAGAAGGTGCCGGTTTGCGCCCAACCGTAAATCACTCGGGGGGTGGCGTTCATGTAGATGTTGCCGCAACCACTCGGCGAGATCACCGCATCGGCGACCACCAGATAGGCCAGCCAGCCCACACCCAGTGCCAGTGCGATGTCGCGGTACGGCAGGGAAAATTCCTTGCTGATCCCGGCCCAGCCATTGGCGAGCATTTCCGTCGGGATGCTGCCGAGAAAGGCCATTTGCAGCAGCACGTAAATCAGCGTCGACAGCAGCACCGAGAGGATCAGTGCGATGGGAATGGTGCGCTGTGGATTCTTCACTTCACTGGCCACCGAGATGATCGGCGTCAGCCCCAGGTAAGCGAAAATCACACCACCCGCCGACACCGCCATTTCGATACCGGACAAGCCGAACGGGGCGAAACCTTGTACTTGGAAATTCGCCGGTTTGAAGAAAGTGAACAGCACGCCGATCACCAGCAGCGGCACGATGAACTTGAACACGCTGACCAGATTGTTGGCCTTGGCGAAGGTCTTTACGCTGCGGTAGTTGAGCAGGAAGAACACACAGAGCAGGCCGAACTGCACCATCCAGCCGAGGATCGTCGGATCGCCGCTGCCAGCCTTGGTCAGCTCGGGAAACCACGCTGCCGCGTATTGGCGCGAGGCAACCACCTCAATCGCCACCAGACTGGAAAACGCAATCAGGGTGATGAAGCCCATCAAGTAGCCGAGCAGCGGCCCGTGGGAGTAAACCGGATAACGCACCACGCCGCCGGCACGCGGTAACGCGGCGCCCAGTTCGCAATAAACGATGCCCAGCAACAACACGGCAAAACCGCCCAGCAGCCAGGAAAAAATCCCCGCCGGCCCGGCAATGGCGGACACATGACTGGCCGCGAACAACCAGCCTGAACCGAAAATCGCACCGAGCCCGATAAATGTGAGGTCGATCAGTGAAAGCTGCTTTTTGAACTTGCCTTGGCCTGACATGGCATCGCCTTCTTGTGAGTTATTGGATAGGCAGTTGTGTCACTGGGACGGCCAGACTTTGAACTCATCGATGGTGTGGCGATTGATGTTTTGCGGTGGCTTCGATGACGAAATCAGCACAATCGCACTGGCGAAACGTGGCCCTCGACAGGTCTTGAGCGATGCTGCAATCTGCACGCGAAGGCCGCATGGCGGGCGCTTCGTCCATCCACGTTACGAGGGGAATCTTTGATGCAACAGGCGTTCTCGATCCTGTCTCAAGGCATTGATGGGCATCGTCCGCAGACACTGGAGGAGTTGTTGGCCGGTGCGGCGCTGTTGTTGCCGATGCTCGATGTGATCCCTAACGCGGCGATTTTCATCAAGGATGTGCAGGCCCGTTACGTGCTCGCGAATCGCACGCTGGTGCAGCGCTGTGGCTTGAAAGATTTGCGTCCGTTACTGGGCAAGACCAGCGCGCAGGTATTCCCGGCGCAACTCGGGCCGGGCTATACCGAGCAGGACCGCAAGGTGCTGGAGGAGGGCTTTGTGCTGGAGGACCAGCTCGAACTGCATCTGTACGGCAGTCGCGAACCGGGTTGGTGCCTGACGCACAAGCAGCCGCTGTACAGCCGTGACGGGGTGATCATTGGTCTGGCGGGGATTTCCGTGGACCTGCAATCTGCCAGTGAAACGCACCCGGCATTCGAGCGGCTGGCGGCAGTCGATGAGCACATCCGCGCGAATTTCAATCGACGCGTGACCCTCGGTGAACTGACGCGCATCGCCGGTATTTCAGTCGCGCAACTGGAGCGTTACTGCAAACGGGTGTTCCACCTGACGCCACGGCAGATGATCCAGAAGGTACGCCTCGAACACGCGCACCGCTTGCTACACACTGACCTGCCGATTACTGATGTGGCGCTGCAATGCGGCTATACCGATCACAGCGCCTTCACTCGGCAGTTCAAGGCCTCGACCGGGTTTACGCCGCGCGAGTATCGGCAGGCAACGGGATAGAGACTGACTGAGGCGCAAACAGTTTTTCGGGTGGTGTTGGCCTGATCTGGAAAAGCGAGAATGATGTTGAATCATGAACTGTGGCTGGAGCCTGATGGCTTAGAGTTATTTGTGGTGTCCGGGCCTCATGGCGATGAGGCGCGAGCGCTTCTTGCTCCGGGGTCGAAACTAGTCTGGGAAGTCACTGCCGACAGCTATTTTGAAGCGATGACCAAGTACTTCGCATACATGGATTGGGGAGTATGGACGACCGATTTTCCAGAGCACGATAAAACCAGCTATCGGGATCGCGGTTGGGACACCAGCCAGAACGATGAGTAATGCTGCACGACAATATCGCGACATCAATGCAGGAGCTGCCGCAGGCTGCTCCTGCAAGGACAGCGTTGTCAGGCCAATACGCTCAGCCATGTCGAGAGCAGCAGCAACAACGCCAGCGTCGCGTTCATCCGCTTGAACGCTTTCGGCGATCCCATCAACCGCGCGCTGCCCACACCCAGTAACGCCCAGAACGTCATGCACGGCAGCGACACCAACAGAAACGCCAGCGACAACACCAGCAGCCGCAAGGTCTGGTCGCCACCGCCGACAAACACGCTGACCACCGCTACAGCCATCATCCATACCTTGGGATTGACCAGTTGCAGCATGGCGGCGCCCAGCACGCTGAAACCTTCTTCCTGCGTATCCGTAGGGTCCAGCGATGGCGGCGTGCTGCGGAAGATCTGCCACGCCAGCCAGCTCAACCAGAGCACACCGACCCAGGCCATGGCTTGCTGCACACGCGGGTAGCGCAGCAAGGTTTCGCCGGCACCGAGGCCGACCACCAACACAATCAGCGCCGCCGCCGCGCAGGCGCCAAAAATGATCGGCAACGTGGCGAGCAGGCCTTGGCGCGAACTGTGGCTCAACACCAGAATATTGGTCGGCCCCGGCGTGATCGAGGCAACGAAAGCAAACAGCAGAAAGGGCAGTAATGACGCCATGATCCGGATTCCCTGAAAATGAAAACAGGCATCCATGATCGCCAGTTGACGTGCGTCAGTCTGGAAGGTTTGAGCAGCGCTTGCGGTAGTCGGCGGGAGTGAGTTGGTAGGCGCGGCGGAACCAGCGCCCGAGGTGACTCTGGTCAGCAAAACCGAGCACGCTGGCGACCTGCGCCGGCGTTTCACCCCGGGCCAGTAACTGCCGCGCCTTTGCCAGGCGCAACTGGATCAGGTACGCATGCGGCGCCAGGCCAAAAGCCGACTTGAAGGCGCGGGTAAGACGAAAACGGTCCACGCCGCAGACCTGCGCCAGATCGTCGAGACCGATATCTTCATAGGTATGCGCGTGCAGATAATCCCGCGCCAGTTGCGCCACCAATGGCAGACGCGGATCGAAAGCCTGGCGCTTGCGCCAGTCGAGATGGCGCGTGAGCGAGCTCAGCAAACCATCGACGGCGGTCTGACGGACGATGCGCAGATCGCCGTCATGCAGCGCATGGAAGGCTTGACTGATCGCTGTGGCCAGACGCGGGTCCTGGCTCAGCGTGTCGGCAAAACCGGGCTGGCTGTCGGACGGTGCGTCTTCGAACAGCGCATGCATTTCACGCTCCAGCCAATGTGGATCGAGGTAAAGCATCGAATAGGTAAAACCTTCCTCGGTCGGCGCTTGCCCATCGTGGATTTCCCCCGGCTCCAGCAGGAACACGTTGCCCGGCGTACTGCGATGGCGCACGCGGCGGCAATTGAACTGCTGCACACCTTGCTCGGTGACGCCGACGAGGAAGCTGTCATGCCAGTGCGGATCGTAGGCATGGCCCTCGAAGTGAGCGCGAATCGATTCAATCCCGGTGTCGACATCCTGGGACAGTTCGATCCAGTTGCGTTTATCCACGAAGGCTCCAGTGTTCGCCATTGAAAGGTGCGGCCCGATAAAATACCGCGCAATGGTCATCGACGTTTAGAAGATTTGTGCAGGTGAGGGGGCTAGACTCTGTAGGTCACAACCCCTTTGGCGACAGGTGGAATGCGATGGTTAACCGATGCTCGCTCTGGGGCATGCTCACCCTGATCGGCCTTAGCCTGACGCTTGGCGCAGGCTGCTCCAGCCGAAAACACTATCCACCGTCGGGTGTTGGCGATGCCTGCTACGCCAAAGCCTTGCCGTCGGTCGGCGAGGGTGGTCTGGCGTGGGGCTCCAGCCTGAACATGGCCCGGCAGAAATCGATGAACAACTGCATCCGCTATGCCGGGCGCTCCGGGGGTACGCCGAACACCTGTCAGGTGGTCTTGGCCAAATGCAAATAGCTTTCTGTTGATATGGTTGCTTTAGGCAAATATATAGTTGCCGTAAGCAATTATCTGAGTGTTTGCCATGTCCAGCAGCCATCTCCTCGAGCAAGCCGACGTCGTGCGCGGCTTCAATCGCTTCTACACCCATCAGATCGGCGTACTGCAGGAGCATCTGCTGCAAAGCGACTACTCGCTGACCGAGCTACGCATTTTGTATGAGCTGGCCTCGCGCGGTGACCTGACCAGCGCCGATCTGCGCCAGATGCTCGGCCTCGACGCTGGCTACATGAGTCGCATCATCAGCGGTTTCGAGAAGCGCGGCCTGATTCAGAAAGTCCCGTCGCCAACGGATGCCCGCGCCGCGCAATTGCACCTTACCGAGCTGGGCCGGGAAATTCTGATTCCGCTGGAAAAGGCTTCCCGCGAACAGATCGTCGCCATGCTCGAGCGGTTGTCTGAACCGCAGCAGAAGCAACTGATCGGCGCCATGACGCTGATTCAGACATTGCTGCAAGGCAACCAGGATTCAACCTACTTATTACGCGATCCGCAGCCCGGCGACATGGGCACGGTGATGCAGCAACAAGCGGCCCTGTATAGCCGCGAATACGGCTGGAATTCGGAGTTCGAAACGCTGGTGGCCGAGGTGGTCGCCAAGTACCTGCGCGACTACGACCCCACCTGTGAGCGCTGCTGGATTGCGGAAAAGGACGGCAAGGTCATCGGCTCCGTGTTCATCGTCCGCCAGGACGCTACCACCGCCAAACTGCGCATGCTCTACGTCGACGCCAGCGCACGGGGCTTGGGCATTGGCAGCCGTCTGGTCGAGGAGTGCCTGCGTTTCGCCCGCCAGGTTGGTTACCAGAAAATGACCTTGTGGACGACCAGCAACCTGACAGCAGCGCGCAAGATTTATCAGCAGGCCGGGTTTGAGTTGGTGGAGGAAGAAGCGATTCACAGCTTTGGCAAGGACCTGCTGAGTCAGACGTGGGCACGGGTGTTGTGATCTGATTTTCATCGGCGGATGCAGTGAAAGGGCAGACGAAAAAAAACCGCCTTTGCGGGGCGGTTCTTTTGTAAACCTTGGTTTGCGACCGAGGTTTGTTGCTTCACTAGCTGCTTTAACGTTCGCTCATGGTAGGAGTCTTTGTGCCCCCTTGCAAGGTTAAAGTTCGTATGGAACTGGTTGTTTGCGCTATTTCATTTCCAGAAAAAGCTGGCAGAAATAATGCTTAACAAAACAGAAAATTACTTTTCCTGAAAGCCTTTGAATGAAGGTTATGATGCGGGCGCTCACTTGTTCAAGCAACGGTGAGGCCAGGCTGGTGACTCAACGGTTTCATGCCCTTTGACACGGTTTTGCACCCGTGCCGGAATGATGTTTCGGAGGGATTTCAACCGGCCGCCTCACTAGCTGCTTTAACGTGCAGGCTGAAGGCAAGCATGATCCGGTAAGTTTGCCGGAGGTTTGGCCCCCAGCCCTGGAGGCCAAAACGTATGAAGCTTTTGCTGCGTACGCTGAGCCTTGTATGGAGATTGTTTAAAGCCTTTCGCTTTTACGAGTTCCTGCGAGACCACTTTGACGACCTGAAGTAACGGCCGTTGAGGTGGGAGAAGCCCGTTTCAGTTTCGACTGAAACGGGCTTTTTTTGTTTTTTAAGGCTGTCATAAGTAGGAATTTTCTTCGTTTGGTTTTTTTGGCCTGTAGGGCATTTCTTCGGCAAGTGTAGGCGTTGTTCAAACCACTCTGTAGTCCGCAAAAAGCGTTCGATTATCGAGTACCCAAACCTTCGTCCAATTGCCCACCGTGACACTCCGGCGTACTGTGACTCGTGATGCCTGAAACCCCGTGATCCGAAAATAACGACAACAACGAGCAATGCCCCATGGACAGCCATCTGCTGAGCGATCGCAGCAGCGTGTTCCGTCACGCTGACCCTTATGCCGTCTCCGACTACGTCAATCAGCACGTCGGCCAGCACTTCATCGGCCTGTCCAGAACCACCCACCCGCAAGCCAGCCTCAACCATCGCAAACTCGCCGATCTCGATCTGGCCCGCATCAGTTATGGCGGCAGCGTGCGCGTGACCTCCGTTGCGCTGGAGACCGTTTATCACTTGCAGGTTCTGCTGCAAGGCAATTGCCTGTGGCGCGGGCACGAGCGCGAACAGCATCTGGTGCCTGGCGAGTTGCTGTTGATCAACCCGGATGATCCGGTCGATCTGACTTACTCGGATGATTGCGAGAAATTCATCCTCAAGGTGCCGGTCAGCGTGCTCGAATCGGTGTGCGACGAGCAGCGCTGGCAGCACCCCTCCAGCGGTATCCGTTTCCTGCGCAATCACTATCGGCTCGATGAGCTGGAAGGTTTCACCAACCTGCTTGCGATGATCTGTCAGGAAGCCGAGGCCAGCGATCCGTTGCTACGCGTGCAGGAGCATTACGCGCAGATCATCGGCAGCAAACTGATCTCGCTGATGAGCACCAACGTCAGCCGTGAGTGCCTGAATGCGCCGAGCGTCAGCTTCGAGCGCATTCTCGATTACATCGAACGCAACCTTAAACTGGATTTGCCCGCCGAACATCTGGCCGCACAGGCGAGCATGAGCCCGCGCTCGCTGTACACCTTGTTTGAACGCCAACTGGGCGTTACGCCGATGCAATACATCCGCCAACGCAAGCTTGCGCGCATCCACGCCTGCCTCAGCGATCCGAGCTGCCCGGTACGCAATCTCACCGAACTGGCCCTGGACTACGGCTTTCTGCACCTCGGCCGTTTCTCCGAAAGCTATCGCCAACAGTTCGGCGAACTGCCGTCACAGACCTTCAAACGCCGCCCCTGATCCCCCCTTCGAAACACGCCGAATCATCTACCGCGGCGTCCTGCACAAAACGGATAGCGATCTGCAGGATTCGGCTATTGCCCTGTGCTTCGCCTCCCTAATCTGACCTGGCCTGAACAATAACAATGGAGGCCCCGGCCATGTCCCTGGGAATCGACTACCTCAATGCCATGCTTGAAGAAGACAAGGAGAAGGGCGCCTACCGCTGCAAGCGGGAGATGTTCACTGATCCGCGGTTGTTCGAACTGGAAATGGCGCACATCTTCGAAGGCAACTGGATTTACCTCGCCCACGAAAGCCAGCTCCCCAACAATAACGATTTTCTGACCACCACCATGGGCCGTCAGCCGATTTTTATCGCGCGCAACAAGGACGGTGTGCTCAACGCGTTCCTCAATGCCTGCAGCCATCGCGGCGCCATGTTGTGCCGGCACAAGGCCGGTAACCGTTCCAGCTACACCTGCCCGTTTCACGGCTGGACGTTCAACAACAGCGGCAAACTGCTCAAGGTCAAAGACCCGAGCGAAGCCGGCTACCCGCAAGGTTTCAACTGCGAAGGCTCCCATGACCTGAGCAAAGTCGCGCGTTTCGAGTCCTATCGCGGCTTTCTGTTCGGCAGCCTGAATGCCGATGTGAAATCACTTGCTGAACATCTGGGCGAGTCGGCAAAAATCATCGACATGATCGTCGACCAGTCGCCAGAAGGCCTGGAAGTGTTGCGCGGCTCCAGCTCGTATATCTACGAAGGCAACTGGAAACTCACCGCCGAAAACGGTGCCGATGGCTACCACGTCAGCTCGGTGCACTGGAACTACGCCGCCACACAGAACCAGCGCCAACAACGCGAAGCGGGTGAAGCGATCAAGACCATGAGCGCCGGCAGCTGGGCGAAGAAGGGCGGCGGATTCTACTCCTTCGACCACGGTCATCTGCTGCTCTGGACCCGCTGGGCCAACCCTGAAGACCGCCCGGCCTACGAGCGCCGCGATGAACTGGCCCGTGATTTCGGCCAGGCCCGCGCCGACTGGATGATCGAAAACTCGCGCAACCTGTGCCTGTACCCCAACGTGTACTTGATGGATCAGTTCAGCTCACAGATCCGCATCGCCCGGCCAATCTCGGTCGACAAGACTGAAATCACCATCTACTGCATCGCCCCCAAAGGCGAGAGCGCCGAGGCCCGCGCCAAACGCATTCGGCAGTACGAAGACTTCTTCAACGTCAGCGGTATGGCCACGCCGGATGATCTGGAAGAGTTCCGCTCATGCCAGACCGGCTACGGCGCCGGGCGCGGCTGGAATGATATGTCCCGTGGTGCCACTCACTGGGTCGAAGGCGCCGATGCCGCGGCCGAAGAAATCGACCTCAAACCGCTGCTCTCCGGCATGCGCACCGAGGACGAAGGCCTGTTCGTGCTGCAACACAAGTACTGGCAGGAAACCATGCTCAAAGCCGCTGCCACCGAACCAAAACTGATCCCCGTGGAGGCCGTGTGATGAGCAACCTCTACGACAGCGTGCGCGATTTTCTCTACCGCGAGGCGCGTTATCTCGATGACGGCCAGTGGGATCAATGGCTGGAACTGTACGCCGCCGACGCCACTTTCTGGATGCCGGCCTGGGACGACAACGACACGCTCACCGAAGACCCGCAAAGCGAAATCTCGCTGATCTGGTACGGCAACCGTGGCGGCCTCGAAGACCGCATCTTCCGGATCAAGACCGAGCGCTCCAGCGCGACCATCCCCGACACCCGCACCTCGCACAACCTGAGCAACATCGAAATCGTCGAGCAGAGCGCAGACCAGTGTCTGGTGCGCTTCAACTGGCACACCCTGAGCTTTCGCTATCAGGTCACCGACAGCTACTTCGGCAGCAGTTTCTACACCCTCGATCTGCGTGGCGAACAGCCGCAGATTAAGGCCAAGAAAGTCGTGCTGAAAAACGATTACGTCCGTCAGGTCATCGACATCTACCACATCTAGTCGACACGGCGAGGTGCACCATGAATTTCCAGATCGCGCTTAATTTTGAAGACGGCGTCACCCGTTTCATCGAGGCTGGTGGCCATGAAACCGTCGCCGATGCGGCGTATCGCCAAGGTATCAACATCCCGCTGGACTGCCGCGATGGCGCCTGCGGCACCTGCAAATGTTTCGCCGAGGCCGGGCGTTACGACATGGGCGACAACTTCATCGAAGACGCCTTGAGCGTCGACGAACTCGCACAAGGTTATGTGCTGACCTGCCAGATGCGCGCTGAAAGCGATTGTGTGGTGCGAGTGCCAGCAGGCTCGCAGGTGTGCAAGACCGAACAAGCGAGCTTCCAGGCATCGATCAGCGCTGTCCGGCAGTTGTCCGAGAGCACCATTGCCTTGTCGGTCAAGGGCGAGGCGCTGAGCAAATTGGCGTTTCTGCCGGGCCAGTACGTCAATCTGCAAGTGCCCGGCAGCGAACAGACCCGCGCTTATTCCTTCAGCTCATTGCAGAAGGACGGCGAAGTCAGTTTCCTGATCCGCAACGTGCCCGGTGGCCTGATGAGCAGCTTCCTCACCGGGCTGGCCAAGGCCGGCGACAGCATGAGCCTGGCCGGGCCGTTGGGCAGCTTCTATCTGCGCGAGATCAAGCGGCCGCTGCTGTTGTTGGCGGGCGGCACCGGCCTGGCGCCGTTCACCGCGATGCTGGAAAAGATCGCCGAGCAGGGCAGCGATCATCCCGTGCATTTGCTCTACGGCGTGAGCAATGACTTCGATCTGGTCGAACTCGATCGTCTCGAGTCCTTTGCCGCACGGATCGCCAATTTCAGCTTCGGCGCGTGCGTGGCCAATCCGCAGAGCGCGCACCCACTCAAGGGCTACGTCACCCAGCACATCGAGCCGCGCCACCTCAATGAAGGCGATGTCGACGTGTACCTGTGCGGCCCGCCACCGATGGTCGAAGCGGTCAGCCAATACATCCGCGAGCAGGGCATCACCCCGGCGAATTTCTACTACGAAAAATTCGCCGCAGCGGCTGCCTGAAACCCTTCTTTCGAGGTTGTCATGATCAACAGATTCTCCAACAAGGTCGCGCTGGTCACTGGCGCGGCGCAGGGTATCGGCCGCCGTGTGTGCGAACGCCTGTTGCGCGAAGGCGCACAAGTGGTCGCCGTAGACCGCTCCGAGCTGGTTCACGAGCTGCAAGGCGAGGGTGTTCTCGCGTTGACCGCCGACCTTGAGCAATACGCCGATTGTGCGCGGGTGATGGCCGAGGCGATCAACACTTTCGGCCGACTCGACATCCTGATCAATAACGTCGGCGGCACGATCTGGGCCAAGCCCTTCGAGCATTACGAAGTCGAACAGATCGAGGCTGAAGTGCGCCGCTCACTGTTCCCGACCCTGTGGTGTTGCCACGCCGCGCTGCCGTACATGCTCAAGCAAGGTTGCGGGGCCATCGTCAACGTTTCATCGATTGCTACCCGCAGCGTCAATCGCGTGCCGTACGGCGCGGCGAAGGGCGGCATCAATGCGCTGACCGCGTGCCTGGCCTTTGAAAACGCCGAGCGCGGTATTCGCGTCAATGCCACCGCACCGGGCGGTACCGAAGCACCGCCCCGGCGCATCCCGCGCAATGCCGCCGAACCGTCGGCGCAGGAGCAGGCCTGGTATCAGGAGATCGTCGCGCAAACCCTCGACAGCAGCCTGATGAAGCGCTACGGCAGCCTCGACGAACAGGTCGGCGCGATCCTCTTTCTCGCCTCCGACGATGCTTCTTACATCACCGGTGTGACTCTGCCGGTTGGTGGTGGCGACCTCGGTTGATTACTTTTCAAGGGACATTGAAATGCAGCGAATCCTGATTGAAAACCTGACGGCGATCATCGTCGACCTGCCGACCATTCGCCCGCACAAACTGGCGATGCACACGATGCAGAGGCAGACCCTGGTAATCCTGCGCCTACGTTGCAGCGATGGCATTGAAGGTATCGGCGAAGCCACCACCATCGGCGGTCTCGCTTATGGATACGAAAGCCCGGAAAGCATCAAAGCCAATATCGACGCACATCTGGCCCCGGCGCTGGTGGGTATGGACGCCAACAACATCAACGCGGCGATGCAGCGGCTCGACAAAATTGCCAAGGGCAATACTTTCGCCAAGTCCGGCATCGAAAGCGCACTGCTCGATGCGCAAGGCAAACGCCTCGGTCTGCCGGTCAGCGAACTGCTCGGCGGCCGCGTACGGGACAGCCTCGAAGTGGCCTGGACCTTGGCCAGCGGCGAAACCGCCCGCGACATCGCCGAAGCCGAGCAGATGCTCGAAGCGCGTCGCCATCGCATCTTCAAATTGAAGATCGGCGCCAACCCGCTGGAGCAGGATCTCAAGCATGTGGTGGCGATCAAAAAAGCCTTGGGCGAGCGCGCCAGTGTGCGGGTTGACGTTAACCAGTATTGGGACGAATCCCAGGCGATTCGCGGCTGTCAGGTATTGGGTGACAACGGCATCGATCTGATTGAACAGCCGATCTCGCGGGTAAACCGCTCCGGGCAGATTCGCCTCAACCAGCGCAGCCCGGCACCGATCATGGCCGATGAATCGATCGAAAGCGTCGAGGATGCTTTCAGCCTTGCCGCCGACGGCGCTGCCAGTGTGTTCGCCCTGAAAATCGCCAAGAACGGTGGCCCGCGTGCCGTGCTCAGAACCGCGCAGATCGCCGAGGCCGCCGGCATCGCGCTGTACGGCGGCACGATGCTCGAAGGCTCCGTCGGCACGCTGGCCTCGGCGCACGCCTTCCTCACGCTCAAGCAGCTGACCTGGGACACCGAACTGTTTGGCCCGTTGTTGCTGACCGAAGACATCGTCACTGAAACGCCGCAGTACCGCGATTTCCACCTGCACATCCCGCGAACTCCGGGCCTTGGCCTGACGCTGGACGAAGAGCGTCTGGCGCGTTTTCGCCGCCACTGAATCAGGAGAGTCACCATGCTGTTCCACGTAAAAATGACCGTGAAATTACCTGTCGACATGGACCCGTCACTGGCCTCCCGGCTCAAGGCGGACGAAAAGGAACTGGCCCAACGGCTGCAACGCGAAGGCGTATGGCGGCACCTGTGGCGCATTGCCGGGCACTACGCCAATTACAGCGTGTTCGATGTGCCGAGCGTTGAGGCGCTGCACGACACGCTGATGCGCTTGCCGCTGTTTCCCTACATGGACATCGAGGTCGATGGCCTGTGCCGGCATCCGTCGTCGATCCACAGCGACGACCGCTGACCCAACCCGGTCCCTGTAGGAGTGAGCCTGCTCGCGATAGCGGTGTTTCATTCAGCATCGATGGCAACTGGCAGACCGCTATCGCGAGCAGGCTCACTCCTACAAGGGACGGTGCTGGAACTCAAGAACTGCGTCGACAAAACAACAAGATGAGGTAACCACCATGACCGTGAAAATTGCCCACACTGCCGAACTGCAGGAATTCTTCAGAGAAGCCGCCGGTTTTGCCAACGACGACGGCAACTCCCGGCTGAAAACCATCGTCCTGCGCATCTTGCAGGACAGCGCGAAAATCATCGAAGACCTCGACATCAGCGAGGACGAGTTCTGGAAAGCGGTCGACTACCTCAACCGTTTGGGCGCTCGCTCGGAAGCAGGGCTGCTGGTTGCCGGCCTCGGTCTTGAGCACTTTCTCGACCTGTTGCAGGATGCCAAGGACGCACAGATTGGCATGACCGGCGGCACGCCACGCACCATCGAAGGCCCGCTGTACGTAGCCGGCGCGCCCCTGTGCGAAGGTGAGTGCCGCATGGACGACGGCAGCGAGGAGGGCATCGCCACGGTGATGCATCTCGAAGGCCAGGTGTTCGATCTGCATGGACAGCCATTGGCCGGTGCCACGGTTGACCTGTGGCACGCCAACACCAAGGGCACCTACTCGTTTTTTGACCCGAGCCAGTCCGAGTACAACTTGCGTCGACGCATCATTACCGATGCCGAAGGCCGCTACTACGCTCGCAGTATCGTGCCATCCGGCTACGGCTGCGACCCGCAGGGGCCGACCCAGGAATGCCTGAACCAGCTCGGCCGCCATGGCCAGCGCCCGGCCCATGTGCATTTCTTCATCAACGCACCGGGGCATCGGCATCTGACCACGCAGATCAATCTGTCGGGCGATCAGTATTTGTGGAATGACTTCGCCTATGCGACCCGTGAAGGCTTGGTCGGGGAGGTGGTGTTCCGTGAGGACGCGGTGTCGGGGCGTTATGCCGAGCTGAAGTTCGACTTCCAGTTGCAGCAGGCGCCGGACGCCAGTGCCGAACAACGCAGCCAACGGCCGCGTGCGTTGCAGGACGCTTGATACCGAGTCGTCTGGTTCCCTCACCCTAGCCCTCTCCCAGAGGGAGAGGGGACCGACCGGGGGGATCTTGAGTGCTACACCGACCTGAACGTTTTGTACCGAATCCAACCCGGTCGTTCAGGTCGATGCATAACGCTAGACAACTCGGTCGGCTCCCTCCGGGAGAGGGTTGGGAGGGTACTGACCGAGGCGATATTTAGTGCTACGCCGACCTGAACAGTTTGTGCCGAATCCATAATCGACTCGGTCGTTCAGGTCGATGTATCGCGATATACACCTCGGTCGGCTCCCTCTACCTCCGGGAGAGGGCTGGGGTGAGGGGAAATCAGGCCTAAGGTAATGCGAAAAAGATATTGGCTCTGCATTTTTAAGATCGTTTAGTTTTGTCACAACGACGAATCAAAACGCATCAAACCGATAGACCCCCGATTGCCATGACGGCACACGCTGAATCGATCACAGGTTTTTCAGGTTTGATTCACACGGGAGTGAATCATGCCGCATACCCTCGACATCACCGCATTACCGACGCTGGATCTGTCGCTGTTCGAAGGCACGGCGCAACAGCGTTACGAATTTCTTGAAGACCTGCGCCACGCCGCGCGCGACGTCGGCTTCTTTTACCTGACCGGCCACGGCATCGACAGCGACTTGCTCAAGCAGGTGCAGGCCCACGCCCGGCAATTCTTCGCCTTGCCCGACAGCGAAAAAACCGCCGTCGGCATGATCAATTCACCGCACTTTCGCGGTTACAACCGTGCCGCCTCGGAGATCACCCGTGGCCAGCCCGATCTGCGCGAGCAGTTTGATCTGGGTGCCGAGCGCGAGGCACTGCCATTAGACGCGGACAGCCCGTTCTGGGCGCGGCTGCAAGGCCCCAACCAATGGCCGGCGGCACTGCCGGAACTGAAACCGTTGCTGCTCGAATGGCAAGAGGCGATGACGCGGATGTCGTTGCGCCTGCTGCGTGCGTTCGCTCAGGCACTGTCGCTGCGCGCCGATGCGTTTGATCAGCTCTACGGCGACAAGCCCAACGAACACATCAAGTTGATGCGCTATCCCGGCCAGTCCAGCGAGTCGAGCTATCAAGGTGTCGGTGCACACAAGGATTCCGGTTTCCTCAGCTTCCTCCTGCAAGACCAACAGGCCGGGCTGCAAGTCGAGATCGAAGAAGGGCGCTGGATCGACGCGTTGCCGCGTGAAAACACCCTGGTGGTGAACATCGGCGAACTGCTCGAACTGGCCAGCAACGGTTACCTGCGGGCCACGGTGCACCGGGTGGTTTCGCCTCCGGCGGGCAGTGAACGCCTGTCTGTCGCGTTCTTCCTCGGTGCGCAACTGGATGCCGTGGTGCCGCTGTATCCGCTGCCCACCGCACTGTTACGCGAGGCGCGCGGGCCGGCGAGTGATCCGCTCAATCCGCTGTTTCGCGATGTCGGCTGGAACTACCTCAAGGGTCGTTTGCGCTCGCATCCGGATGTCGCCCAGCGCTTCTACGCCGATGCGTTGCTGCCGCCACCGCCCGTTCGTAAATCCGCCTGACTCAACCACCGCTCAAGGACTCCGCACATGATCAAGAAAGCAGGTTTGACCCTGGCCGTGCTCGGCGCGCTGGTGACGTCGTTCGGTGCGCAGGCGCTGGAGCCGCTGCGCGTGGCTGCCGACCCGGTGCCCCACGCGCAGATTCTGGCGTACATCCAGAAAATCGATCCGCAACTCAATCTCAAAGTCATCGAGATCCCCAACGGCGTGAACTCCAACGAGCTGTTGGTGCACGGTGATGTCGACGCCAATTACTTCCAGCACCTGCCGTACCTGAAATCCCAGGAAAAGGCCCTCGGCGAGAAACTGGCGGTGGCGGCCACGGTGCATATCGAACCCTTGGGCATCTACTCGCACCGGCACAAAAGCTTCGCCGACGTGCCGGTAAAAGGCAGCGTCGCCGTGCCCAACAACGTCACCAACCTGAGCCGCGCGCTGTATCTGTTGCAGGACAATGGCCTGATTAAACTCAAACCTGGTTTCAATGATCCGGCGGCCGATCAGGCAACGCCCAAGGACATCGCCGAGAACCCGAAACAGCTGAAGATTCTCGAGATCGAATCGCCGCAGATTCCGCGCTCGCTGGACGACGTCGATCTGGCCGTGATCAACGGCAACTACGCGCTCGACGCAGGCCTGGTGCCGGCCAAGGATGCCTTGGGCCTGGAAAAAGCCGAGCACAATCCTTACGCCAACATTCTGGTGACCACGCCCAAGCTCGAACACGACCCGCGTATCGCGCAACTGGCCAAGGACCTGACCTCGCCAGAGGTCGCCAAATACATCAGCGACAACTTCGCCGGTTCGGTAATTCCGGTGGCGGGCGGCAAGCCATGATCGCCGTCGAGCAGTTGAGCAAGACCTATCCTTCGGCCGCGCAACCGGCACTCGATCAGGTCTCGTTGAGCATTCCCGACGGCGCGGTCTACGGGATTCTCGGGCGTAGCGGGGCGGGCAAGTCGACGCTGCTGCGCTGCCTCAACCTGCTCGAACGACCGGACAGTGGACGCATTCTGCTGGATGGCGTCGACCTGACAACGCTGTCGGTCAGCGAACTGCGCCAGCAGCGTCAGCGCATCGGCATGATCTTCCAGGGCTTCAACCTGCTGCATTCGCGCACCGTTTTCGACAATATCGCGGTGCCGCTGGAGATCGCCAATGTCGGCAAGCCGTGGCGCCATGTGCGGGTTCGCGAGCTGTTGGAACTGGTCGGTTTGAGTGACAAGGCGCAGGCCTTTCCCTCGCAATTGTCCGGCGGCCAGAAACAGCGTGTCGGCATTGCCCGCGCCCTGGCTGCGGAACCCGCCTATCTGCTGTCGGACGAGGCCACCAGCGCACTCGACCCGGAAACCACCGCGTCGATCCTTGAACTGCTGCGCGACATCAATCGGCAACTGGGCGTCACCATCGTGCTGATCACCCATGAACTGGAGGTGGTCAAGTCGATCTGCGATCACGCTGCGTTCATGGCCAACGGACGTCTGGTCGAAGCCGGGCCGGTACCAAGGCTGTTGGCCGATGCGCAATCGCAACTCGGCGCTTCGCTGCGGCCGACCTGCGGCTTGCCGCTGGGGCACGACGCGCCGGGCCTGAGTTTTCTCAAGCAATACGGCGTACGGGCGGCGCACTCATGAACCGCACGGTCAATTGGGATGAAATCCTGCAACTGCTGTTCAACGCCACCGGTGAAACCCTGTACATGGTCCTGCTCGCGGGGCTGTTCACGCTGCTGATCGGCTTGCCGCTGGGCGTGTTGCTGTTCATCAGTCGTCGCGACGGACTGTTGCCGATGCCACGCTTGAATGCCGTGCTGGGTGGCGTGGTCAACCTCGGCCGTTCACTGCCATTCGTGGTGATGCTGATTGCCCTGATCCCGCTGACGCGGCTGGTGGTCGGCACAACGCTGGGCAGTACCGCCGCCGTGGTACCGATCACCATCGGTGCGTTTCCATTCTTCGCGCGCATCGTCGAAAACGCTCTGGACGAAGTCGACAAGGGGCGCATCGAAGCGATCCTCGCCATGGGCGGCGACATCGGTCACGTGATCTTCAAAGTGCTGTTGCCCGAAGCGCTGCCGGCGTTGCTGGCCGGGATCACCTTGACGCTGGTGATGCTGATCGGTTTTTCCTCGATGGCCGGGGTCATCGGCGGTGGCGGGCTCGGTGATCTGGCGATCCGTTACGGCTATCAGCGTTTCAACAATGAAGTGATGGTTGCCACGGTGGTGGTGTTGGTGATCCTCGTCCAAGGCGTGCAAAGCCTGGGTGATCGATTGGTTCGTTCGCTGGCGCATCGTCGCTAAGGATTTGTATGAGTGTGCCGGTCGCTGTGGCCCGTGAGCCGCTGATTCGTGTACGTGAGTTGAGCAAAATATTTGGCGCGAGCCGGGCGCTGAACGCCGTCAGCCTGGACATCTATCCCGCCGAAGTGGTGGCGCTGCTTGGTGCCAATGGCGCGGGTAAGTCGACCCTGGTAAAGATCCTCGCAGGCAGCCAGACTGCCGACGCTGGCGAGATCTGGCTGGAGGGCGCGCCACGCCATTTCAGCTCGCCGCTGTCGGCGCGGCGCTTCGGTATTGTCGCGGTGCACCAACAGATCAACGAGGGCATTGCACCGGGTTTGAGTGTCGCGGAAAACCTCCTGCTCGATGAATTGTGCAAGCCGGACGCGGACTTCTGGCTCAATCGCAAACGCCTGCTGGAACGCGCCGCGAGCATCGCCGCCGGGCTGGGTTTGACCTTGCCGCTGGAGCAGCCAATCGAACATCTCGGTCAGGCCGAACGGCAATTGGTGGTGCTCGCTCGAGCCTTGGCTTTGCAGCCGCGCCTGCTGATTCTGGATGAGCCGACGGCGGCGCTTTCCGATGCCGAGGCGCAGCGGCTGTTTGGATTGATCGACACCTTGCGCAGTCGCGGCGTGGCAATTCTGTACATCTCCCATCGACTCTCCGACCTGCAACGCGTGGCGGATCGCGCCATTGTTCTGCGGGATGGCCAGTTCGCGGGCGAGTTCACGGCGCGGCAATTACCCGAAGCGGTGAGCGCCATGCTCGGGCAGGCGCTGGCCGAGCATGTTTATCAGCCGTGCGTGGCCGGGCGCGAGGTGTTGAAACTCAACGCCATGCAAATTCTGCCGCGCTCCGCCGCGTTCGACCTGACCCTGCACGAAAACGAAGTGGTGGTGCTCACCGGGCTGCTGGGCGCCGGCAAAAGTGAAATCGCCGAGGTGCTGTTCGGTCTGCGTAAAGCCACCTCGGGCCGCGTGCAACTGGATGGCGCGGACTGGCGTGCGGACTCGCCACGTCAGGCGATTCAAAGCGGGGTTTTCTTCGCGGCCGAAGATCGCGCCAGTCAATCGTTGGTACCGGATTTCTCTTTGCGTCGCACCCTGACTTTGCCGTTTCTCGAGCGCTTCACCCGCGGCGGTTTCATCCGCAACCGCGCCGAAGCGGCAGCGGTCGAGGCACAAGTGGCGGCGCTGGGGATCAAGACTGCCGGTATCGATGTGCCGATGAGCGCACTGTCAGGCGGCAATCAACAGAAAGTCGTGCTCGGCCGCTGGCTGCTCGGCGAAGGGCGGGTGTTGATCCTCGATGAACCCTTTCAAGGCGTCGACGTGCGCGCCCGCCGCGACATCGGCCAACTGCTGCGCGACAGCGCCAAGGGCCGAGCGACGCTGGTGATTTGCGCAGACGTCGATGAAGTCCTGGAAATTGCCGACCGCATTCTGCTGGTGCGCGATCACGCGGTGGTCGCCGAGTACCCGCGTGCCGGCCTCAATCGTGCTGATCTGGTCGCTGCACTGGCCGGCAGCGACGTGACCGAACATTCCCCTCAAGCCACGCCAAGGAGCAGAGCGAGTGCCTGATTCAAGTTCACTGTTATCGACCGAGCCGGCACGCGCCGAACGTCTGCTGCACGGGTTGATCCGCTATGGCCTGTTATGGCTGCTGGCGCTGATCGTGGTGTTTTTCAGTGTGGCCGAGCCGGCATTCCTGCGCGTCGGCAACCTGTTCAGCATCCTGCAATCGGTGTCGATTGTTGCGCTGCTGGCGTTGGGCGTGACGCTGACCATGGCCGTCGGCGGCCTCGATCTGTCGATTGGCGCGGTGGCGGCGATGAGCCTGATGATCGCCAGTTACGTGATGGTCGTGCTCGGCTGGGGCGCGGTGCCGGCGGTGTTGATCAGTCTGGCCGGTGGGGCGCTGGTCGGCCTGCTCAACGGTTGGCTGATCGTCAAACTGCGGGTGCCGGACATTCTCGCGACGCTGGGCAGTATGTTTCTGGTGATCGGCGTGCAACTGATTCCTACGGGCGGACGCTCGATTGCGGTCGGTATGACTTTGCCTAGTGGTGAGGAAACCGAAGGTACCTTCAGTGCTGAGTTTCTCGCGCTGGGGCGTGGGCGGTTGTGGGAGGTGGTGCCGATTCCGGTGTTGATCACGGCGGTGGTAGCGGTGGCGGTGTGGCTGTTTCTCGAACGCACGCGCATTGGTCGGCTGTTCTATGCCATCGGCGGCAACGAGCAAGCGGCGCGCTTGGCCGGTGCACCGGTGCAGCGCTTCAAGTTATTGGCTTACGTGCTCTCGGCGTTGCTTGCATCGCTGGGTGGATTGTTGCTCGCGGCGCGCTTGGGCCGCGGCGACGTCAGTTCGGGCAACGGTCTGGTGCTGGATGCCCTCGGCGCGGCGCTGATCGGTTTTGCCGTACTCGGCGCGAAGAAGCCCAACGCCTTTGGCACCCTGGTCGGCGCGCTGCTGGTGGCGGCGCTGCTCAACGGTCTGACCATGCTCAACGCGCCGTATTACGCGCAGGATTTCGTCAAGGGACTGGTGCTGGTGCTGGCCCTGATGTTCACGTTCGGCCTCGCGCATCGGGCGCGTTGAGCCGCTTTATGCAAGGAAGTTGTATGCACGGTTCAATCACACAGTTCGCCCGTCACTGCCTCGCCGGTGCGCTGCTTTCGGCATTGGCGCTGAGCGCGCAGGCCAAAGCCTTGCCCGGCGCACCCGCACCGTTCGACAAAGGTCAGGTGCAGATCGCGCTGGTGGGTTACTTGTTCTCCGGGGACTTTCCCGAGGCTTATTTGCGCGGCGTCGAAAAACAGACCGAAGCACTGGGTGCCAACCTGCGGGTTTTCGATGCCCGGCAGCAAGCGGCGAGTCAGGGCGAGATGATCGATCAGGCGGTCGATCTCGGCGTCGACGGCATCATCGTTCAGCTCGGCCTGGCCGAAACACTGAAAGCGCCGATCGATCGGGCCATCGCCAAAGGCATCAAAGTCGTCGCTTTCGACGTCGATCTGAACACCCCGCAAGTGACCCAGGTCGAGCAGGATCATCATGCGCTGGCGCGTCTGGCGCTGGATCAAGCTGTCAAGGATAACGGCACCAAGTTCGATGCCGGCTACGTGTATATCAGTGGTTTTACGCCGATGGAGCGCCGCGATGAGATCTGGAGTCAGGTCAAGAAAGCCAATCCGGGGATCGTCGAGAAGGCCCGCTTTGGCACGCTGAATCCGCCGATCGCCAATTCGGTCGCGGATCAGGCCAGCGCCGTGCTTCGCGCCAATCCAGGTATCAGCGTGATCTTTGCGCCGTTCGATGAGTTCGCCAAAGGCGCAAAAATCGCCGTCGACGAAGCGGGGCTGGCGAGCAAGGTGAAGATCTACAGCGCCGATATTTCCACCGCCGATATTCAGATCATGAAGGAGCCGGACAGCGCCTGGGCGGCGACGGCAGCGGTCAATCCGCAAGTGGCCGGGGCGATCAGTGTGCGCAGCCTGGCGATGTTGATTGCCGGGGAAAATCCGGGGCATCAGGTGCTGGTGCCGCCGACGCTGATTACCCGTCAACAGTTGCTGGATCTGGATGTGAAGAATGTTCGAGATCTGGCGCAGAAGCTCCCCAGCTTCGGTGATACCGCGAATGTCGCACGGGCGCCGTGGATTCCAGTGGCCAACTAGATCCTGCTACCGACCACGATCCCCTGTAGGAGTGAGCCTGCTCGCGATGGCGTCAGGTCTGTCGACATCTTTGGCGCCTGACCCAGCGCTATCGCGAGCAGGCTCACTCCTACAGGGAATTGGGGGCACCCTTGAAAATGGAGTGACTATGCACAACAAAGCCTCGCGCTTACGCAAAAGCCGTTCGCCGAAAGCCGATCCGGTGCTCGGGGAACGACTCCCCCCAGGCCAGGTGCTGACGGAGCGTTTTCCAATCCTCCACGAAGGCGAAATCCCGGATTACGACCTCGCCAACTGGTCGCTGCGCCTGTTCGGCACGCTCGCACAGCCCATCGAATTACGTTACGCCGATCTACAGGCACTGCCGCAACGGCAATTGCGCTGCGACATCCATTGCGTGACACGCTGGTCGAAATTCGACACCGAGTGGAGCGGGGTGCATCTGCAGGATTTGTTGCAGGCGTTCGATCTCCAGCCGACATCGGCGTTCGTCATGGCCCACGCCGACCACGATTACCAGACCAACTTGCGACTTGATGATCTGTTGCACCCCGACAGTCTGTTGGCCACCCACTACGCCGGCCAGCCGCTGAGCGCGCAACATGGCTGGCCACTGCGGCTGGTGGTGGCGGGGCGGTATTTCTGGAAGAGCGCCAAATGGTTGCGCGGGCTGGAATTTGTCGATCAGGAACAACCGGGGTTCTGGGAGCAGAACGGCTTTCATCTGCACGCCGATCCGTTTGCCGAACAGCGTTTCAGTGGTGATGAACTGGATATTGCCGAGGATGCCTGGCTGGAAAAAGAGTTCGACTAAGTAGTGCCCGACGCAGATCAAAACTGTAGGAGTGAGCCTGCTCGCGATAGCGGTTTTAAATTCAACGGTGATGTCGACAGATGTACCGCTATCGCGAGCAGGCTCACTCCTACAGGGGGACTGCATTTCAATCTAAAAAATTGGTGTTAGTTGGTTCAGGTGTTGGCTAAGCAACACTTCTGTTGAACTAAGAACAACTTTTTAGAGCGATCTAACCTAAGCGTTATTGGTTCTTTTACGGCCAGCAGCCGCTCGTCTAGCATCGAGTTTCAAGGGGAATCGTCTCACGCTGGGGAAACTGCAACTCACTGTAAAAAAGCCTTCACTGCCTTCCAGAAATCCAAAACTACAGCAGACATTGCCGCGCATTGCTTGCCGAACTTTATTGTCGGTAACGGCCGGGTATTAACTGCGATTCAAGGAGCTGTTATATGCATTACCGTTCCCGTTCATTACTGGCGGCCGCTGTCGTGTCCGCCATTTGGCAACTTCCCGCTAACGCCGAAGAAACTTCCGTCAGCGCCGACAGCGAATCCCGACTCGGCACGGTGCTGGTCACCGGCACCCGTGGCACTTCGCGCACCGTGCTGGATTCGCCGGTGCCGGTCGACGTACTCACCGCCGAAGACCTCAAATCCGCCGGCGCCGCTGATGGTGAATTGGGCGCGGCGTTGCAGACGCTGTTGCCATCCTTCAGCCTGCCGCGCCAATCCAACTCCGGTGGCGCCGACCATGTGCGCGCGGCGCAATTGCGCGGCATGAGTCCGGATCAGGTGCTGGTGCTGGTCAACGGCAAGCGTCGCCACACTTCGGCGGTGGTCAACGATTCCTCGAAGATTGGTCGCGGTACCGCACCGGTGGACTTCAACTCGATCCCGCTCAGCGCGATCAAACGCATTGAAGTGCTGCGTGACGGCGCCGGTGCGCAGTACGGTTCAGACGCGATTGCCGGGGTGATCAACATCATCCTCGACGACGCGCCCGAGGGCGGCGAAGTGTCGACCAGTTATGGCGCTTATCACACCCATCAGGACGCCATCGGCAAGACCACCACCGACGGCCAGAACAGCGTGACCACGGCGAAGATCGGCACGCGCCTGGGTGAGGAGGGCGGGTTTATCCGTGGCGGCACCGAATACAAGGATCGCAACCCGACCAACCGCGCCGGTTTCGACGGTTTTGCCGACAGCCCCGGCCAGCGCAACTATGTGATGGGCGACGGCGTCGCGCGCGACGTCAACCTCTGGTTCAACAGTGAACTGCCGCTGGCCGGCGGCAAGGCCTACAGCTTCGGCACCTATAACCAGCGTCACACCACCGGCGCCGAGTTCTATCGCTACCCGTACGAACAGCCGCAGTTCTACCCCAATGGCTACTTGCCGCAATCGCTCGGCGACAATAAAGACATCTCCGCCACCGCCGGTTTCAAAGGCCTGATCGGTGACGAGTGGGACTTTGACAGCAGCGTCACCCACGGTCGCAACCGCTTCGAGGGCTCGACCCGGCGCACGCTTAACGTCAGCCTCGGCGAAGACTCGCCGACGAAGTTTGACACCGGCGATTACGAGCTGCGCCAGACCACCAGCAACCTCGACTTCAGCCGCGAACTGCGTCTCGGCGAGCGCTCCTTTGTATTGGCGGTTGGCGGCGAATACCGCTATGAAAACTACCTGACCTATGCCGGTGACGAGGCCTCCTACATCGGCTCCGGAGCCGACGGCGCCAATGGCCTGCGCCCGAGCGAAGAGTCGGATCTGGATCGCAACGTGTTCGGTACTTACGCCGAGTTGTCCGGCGATCTCACCGACCGCTTCTTCGTCGACGCCGCCACCCGCTGGGAGCATTACGACGATGCCGGCAGCAAACTCACCGGCAAACTCAGCGGTCGCTACAAACTCACTGAGCAATGGGCCTTGCGCGGTGCGGTCTCGAACAACTTCCGCGCGCCGTCTCTGGCCCAAAGCGGCTTTCAGAACACCACCAGCAACTTCGGCGATGGCGGCACGCTGACTGACATCCGCGTGCTCTCGGTCAACGATCCGATCGCCCGTGCACTCGGCGCCGAGAAGCTCGATCCGGAAACCTCGAAGAACTTCAGCCTCGGCCTGACCTTTCAGTTGAACGAACGCTTCGATGCCTCCCTGGACGTGTTCCGCATCGACGTCAAAGATCGCATCACCCTGTCGCAACGCATTGGCAGCGATGCTCTGGAAAACTACATCAATGACAACTTCGGCGTTGCTGGCGTGCACGACGTCAACTTCTTCACCAACGCCGCCGACACCAGCACCGACGGCGCCGAACTGGTGCTCAACTACCACCAGCCGTTCTACGAAGGGCAACTGGGCCTGACCACCGCGTACACCTACAACCACACCAAAGTCACCAGCACCAAAGGCACACCGTCGCAACTGACGGCGCTGGGCATTGGTAATGACGCCCTCGTTGGTGTCGAGGAAACCAACACCCTGACCGACGCGGCGCCGAAGGATCGCTTCATCTTTTCCGCTAACTGGGCCAGCGAACACTGGGGCCTGCTTGGAAGATTGACGCGCCAGGGCGAGACCACCCGGGTGTTCGACTTCGGCGATTCGCAACCGGAGCAAACCTACGGCGCCGTGTGGCAGCTGGACGCCGAGGTGGCCTACAAATTCACTCCGAAATTCAACATTGCCGTGGGCGGCAACAACCTCACCGACAACTACCCGGAACGTTCTGGCTCGGCGATCAACTACGGCGGCAACCTGCCGTACGACGTGCTCTCGCCAATCGGCACCAACGGCGCCTACTACTACGCCCGCGCTACCTATGGTTTCTGACGCGGGGCCGGGGCGGCATCTACCGGTGTTTCAAGCGTTGCTGATCACGCTGGGTATGGTGATCACCACCGACATCCTGAAAACCGCGCCGACCGTCGCCCTCAACGTCGGGCCGGAATATTTCTACCTGGTGTGGGTGCTGGGTGGCGTCGCATCAATGATCGGCGCGCTGTGTTTTGCCGAGATGGCCACGGCGTTTCCGCACCCGGGCGGCGACTATCACTTTCTGCGCACGGCGTATGGCGAGCGCATGGGATTCCTGTTCGCCTGGTCGCGGTTTTCGGTGATGCACACCGGCTGGATAGCGTTGTCGGCGTTCATGTTTGCCGATTACCTCAATGCGGTGGTGCCGTTGGGGCAGTACGGCTCGGGGTTGTTTGCCGGGGCGGTGATTGCCGCGTTGGTGTTGCTTAATCTCACCGGCAAGCACATTGGTTTTCTCACCCAGACTTTGTTGGTGGGGTTGCTGGCGCTGGGTTTTTTGAGCATTGCCAGTGCCGGCGTTTTTCTGGCCTGGCAAGGTATCGAAGCGCCTGCGCCGAGTCTTGCGCCCGTCGCGGAAAACACCGGTATGGCCGGATTTTCGGCGGCGATGATTTTCGTCTTTCTGGCGTTCGGCGGCTGGAGCGATGCGGCGACATTATCGGCAGAAGTGCGTGATGGCCGGCGGGGGATCTTCATCGCCATGCTCGGTGCGCTGAGCGTGTTGATGGCGATCTATCTGGCGCTCAATTGGGCGTTCGTTCAGGGCTTGGGGTTCGCTGGATTAGCGGCCAGCAATGCGCCAGCGGTTGAGTTGTTGAACCGTGCATTCGGTGCGCCGGGTGTGATGCTGATTTTGCTGATGGTCGGCATCGCCGCGATTGCGACCATCAACTCGACCCTTCTGGTCGGCGCGCGCACCACCTACGCCGCCGCGCGCGATATACCTCAGCTGCGCAGATTCGGCGAATGGGATGACCGGCATGGTGTGCCGCGCAAAGCGTTGCTGGCGGAAGGTGCGGTGGCGTTGTTGCTGGTGCTGTTCGGCAGTTTTACCCAGAGCGGTTTCAACACAATGGTCGAGTACCTGACACCGATCTATTGGCTGTTTCTGAGTTTGAGCAGCGTGGCGCTGATCATCCTGCGACGGCGCTTTCCCGAGGTGCCGAGGCCGGTGAAGGTGCCGTTGTATCCGCTGTTGCCGCTGCTGTTTTTCGGGTTGTGCCTGTACATGCTGTATTCCAGCGTGACGGTGGTGGGGTTTGGGGCGTTTTTGGGGATTGCGGTGTTGTTGGTGGGGGCTGTGCTTTTGGCCGGGTTGAGCCGTTTAAAAGCGAACCCTCACCCCAGCCCTCTCCCGGAGGGAGAGGGGGCCGACCGAGGTGTCTTGGGGGATACATCGACCTGAAAGACCGAGTCGATTATGGATTCGGTGAAGCAAGTACAGGTCGAAGCCGATTATGGATTCGGTGAAGCAAGTACAGGTCGAAGCCGATTGTGGATTCAGTGAAGCAAGTACAGGTCGAAGCCGATTGTGGATTCAGTGAAGCAAGTTCAGGTCGAAGCCGATTATGGATTCAGTGAAGCAAGTACAGGTCGAAGCCGATTGTGGATTCAGTGAAGCAAGTACAGGTCGAAGCCGATTATGGATTCAGTGAGGCAAAAACAGATCGAAGCCGATTGTGGATTCAGTGAAGCAAAAACAGGTCGAGGTCGGTTGTGGATTCAGTGAGGTACGTTCAGGTCGGCGTACTTCTCCAATATCCCCCAATCAGTTCCCTCTCCCTCTGGGAGAGGGTTAGGGTGAGGGGCTTCTGATTCTAGAACGACACCTCCGCCGGCTGCGACAACCGCAGCACCGACAAATCCCCGGTAATACGCTTGTACGCCAAACGAATCGCTTCGATGTTGCCCGCATTCTTCGCACTGTTCTCATGCAGGATCACAATCACCTTGGTGCTCAAGCGTTCAGGCTCTTTTGCGCCTTTATCCCGCCATTGCCCATAAGCATCAAGCACACTGAAGCCATCAGGAAACCGCGACGTAACCTCCTGATCAAGAAACTCACGCCAGCGCGTCGGGCTGACCGCGCCTTCCTTGCCATCAATCGACCCCACGGAGAAGTACAACTCGGTGCGAATCCACTGCGCCTGCGCCGGCCGCGAGGCATCGCCTTGCAAGGTCGAACTGGCAGGATCATGGGTGTGAACGGACGCAGGAGGAGGATTGGCACAACCGGCGACGGCCAAGAACAAGGCCGCCAGTAAAAGACGTTGAGGCATGGAACATCCTTATTGAACGATGAGTAAACCGCTCGAGTATAAGGTTGCTGTCTGACCACCAATAAAGACCTAAAAAGCAGGCATTTAGGCGCTTCGGGAATAACCCTTCACCGCGCAAAAAATGTGGGAGCGAGCCTGCTCGCGAAAGCGATTTTTCAGACAGCGAAAATATTCCATGCCATAGCCTCACCGATTCATTACCCACTCTCCGGTGGTTTCGCCAACGCAATCTCTGCCGCACCCAGCCGCTTGAGAATTTCAAACAGCAAATCACTTTTGGTGACCCCGACAATCCGCGGGCTGCCCACGTAACCGGTCACCGTCAAGGTAATGCCGTCCGGCGACAAGTTGCTGAAGCGCACGAACGGTGCCGGTTTATCGAGGATGGTTTCGTTCTCCCGGTAAGTGTTGAGCAACAGGTCTTTGACCTCTTCAGGATCAATGTCCAGCGGGAACACCAACTCCAGCGACGCCACGCCTTGCGCGGTACCGCCCAGCGTCACGTTGCGCAGGTTCTGCGAAATCAATTGCGAGTTCGGGACGATGACGATCGAGCGGTCACTGAGCTGGATTTCCGTGGCGCGCACGTTGATGCGACGGATATCGCCTTCTACGCCACTGATGCTGATCAAATCGCCGACCTTCACCGGGCGTTCAGTCAGCAGAATCAGGCCGGAGACGAAGTTCTTCACGATCTCCTGCAGACCGAAACCGATGCCCACCGACAACGCACTGACGATCCACGCCAGATTGGTCCACTGTACGCCCAGCGACGACAGCGTCAGCAGGATCACGAAGGCGTACCCGATGTTGGAAAACAGCGTGCTCAGCGAGGCACACATGCCCGGGTCCATGTCGGTCTTGGGCAGAAACTCGTTGTCGAGCCAACGACGCAGGGCGCGGATCAGCCAGATGCCGATCATCAGCGCCAGTACGGCATTGAGCAGATGGCCGGGGACGATGTTCAGCTTGCGCAGTCCGGCGCCGCCGAGGATCGCCATGATGTTGCTCGCCAGTTGCCCGAGCGTGGTGCCGATGCCGCCGACAAACAGGGCGATGACCGCCAGCAGCAACAACGCGGCACGGCTGAAACCGGACAGCAGAATCGAGATCTGATCGAGTCGCCGGTCACCGATACCCAGTAGCTGTTTGAGCGCCTTGCCGCTCGCATGTCTGGGTGAAAAAACGTGCTCGCAGACGTCCTTGATCAACTGGATCAGCAGGTAAAAACCTGACAGGACAATGTACGCCCACACCAGCTCATAACTGATGAACCGCGCCAGTGATACGTAGCCGGCGAGCAGGGCAATCGCCGAGACAAGCATCGAGACACTGGCGAGGGTGTAGATCACCCCGGCGAACGTGCTGTTCGCCGCCGCAGCATCATTGGCTGCGACCAAGGCCTTGCGCACCTTGCCGACGCGCAACAGCAGGACCGTCACGATCGCCAGCACAACGATGGAAATGACCCCGCGCCCGGCGATCACGATCTGGCTGCTCATGCCGGTGGCATTGCTGACCTGCACCAGCGTCACCAGCACCAATAACGTGCAGGACAAGATGCGCGGGTAGGGCCTGAGCGCCAGCGCCACCTGATCGGCAATTGCCGGCAGGCGCCACGAGGGATGTTCGGTCGACAGCAGCGCGCGGCTCAACCCGGTGAGCAGCACGCAGGCATACACCACCTTCTCGAACTCTTCGGAGAAGGTTTCCAGCACGGGTGGCAAGGGTTGATGGCGGGTGCAGGCGTAGAAGAGCAACTGCAAGGCAATGCCGGTGGTGGCGATGGTCGCCAGCGCCGAGGCGAACGCCAGCGCACTGCGGCGCAGACGTCCCTCGGGCACGCGGTGAATGCACACCCAGGTCAGACCGCGTTCGGCCAACCGGCGTCCAAATGTCCAGATGATCAGCGCCACTAACACCAACACACTGGTGTAGAACCGCTCTCCCGGCGCCCACACGGTGGCCCAGGTGTCGCGCACTTGAGCGACGAAAAAGCGCAGACGCTGACGATCATCCTCGGTCGGACTCACCAGCGGCGACCAGAAACTCGGGCTCAGCACGCTGTCAGTGCCCAGCGTCAGTTCGCTCTCCAGCAATGTGCGGCGGATGCCCGCGATCTGCGTAATCAGATCCGCCGCGCTCTGCTTCAACGCCGCCAGGCTCTTCAGCGTGCCGTCGACCTTGTTCTTCTGCTCGGCCAGCGATGCCCGTTGCGCGACGATGTCTGCCTGCTCCGCCGCCAGATCAGCATCCGGCGCGGCCCCCAGCACCCCTAGCTGTACGGCCAGTTGCGCCTGCTGCGGTAACAACGCCGCTGACAACCGGTCGACATCCAGAATGAATGACTGCACGCGATCCTGCGGGCCTTCGAGCTGGTTGTAGTTGTTCGCGGCGGAAATCTGTTGCTTGAGCCCGTCGAGGCGTTGTTGCAGCGCCTGCAGATCGCTTTGCGAAATCACCGGCAACGGCGCTGCAGCGGTGGATACCGGCGCCGGCAAGTCGGCTGCCAATAGCGTCGGGCTACCGCCAACCAGCAGCATGAATACGACAAAAAACAACGAGTTCAATGTGTTGCGCATGGGTGAGGCGGCTCGAATGGATCACACAGTCTATGAGGTTAGGTGATCGAGCCGATCGAGGAGGAAAACTTTCCGGCAGAGCAGGGCAGGTGCGCAGCGCTGCCAAACGTAAAAAGCCCGACGGATGAGGTCGGGCCTTTCTTCGGTGACTGCGCTGAAGCGCTGCATTCAGACGGCGCGGCGTTCGAGCAGACGGTCTGAACCGCCTTCGGCGACTGCATCGCTGAACAGCGGGTCGGTTTCGGTGGCGGCGGCGACTGCGTCGCTGAACAGTGGGTCGGTCTGGGTCGCGGCGGCTACTGCGTCGCTGAACAGCGGATCGGTCTGGGTGGCGGCGGCTACTGCGTCGCTGAACAGCGGATCGGCCTCGGTTGCGGCGGCTACGGCATCACTGAACAGCGGATCAGTCTGGGTGGCAGGTTCAGCGGCAAAAGCATTCAGGGCGAACAGTGAGAAAGCGATGCTGAAAAGGGCCTGGCGTTTCATGAGTGTGTGCTCCAAGGGGTAGTGGTCGGGTCTGGAGCCGATCTTACGCCGCAAGCCTGATAAGAGAACTTCATTGAATCAATGGTTGTTATTGATGCGGTTAATGGTTGTTCTTTTTGAACGCATCGGGGATAGCGCCGGGACTCACCTGAGCACTGATCAGCTCGGCCAACATCCGCACAGGTTCGGTGAAGGTCTGGCGAGATCGGTGCACCAACCCTATATCTCGATGGAAGGTGTGCTGGCCGAGGTCGAGTACCCTTACACCGTCGGGCCATGCAAAGTCGGGCGCCGTTTGCGGCACCAACGCCACCCCGACACCGTTTTCGACCAGTTTGATAATTGCTTCCAGCTCATCCAGTTCGCAGACCTCACGCAGTGTGAAATGCATCTGCCGCAAAAAGCGGTCGACCTGCCTGCCGCCAAAGGAAGATCGGTCATATCGAATGAACGGCTGGCTGCACAGCAACTGGGTCCAGTCATCGCCCGGCACATCGCGTGGCACGATCAATCGGTAAGGCTCCAGCGCCAGGGTTGTCCAGCGCAGATCACTTTGCAGTGAGAAGGGCGGGCGGATGATCACGGCCATGTCGATCTCGCCAGCATCCACCATGTTGACCAGTTCCATCGACAAACCCGGCACTACCCGGGATCGGCATTGCGGGCAGTGCTGGTGAAACTTTGCCAGCGCGTCAGGCAAGTAAGAGCGTTGCACCGAAGCAATCGCGCCAATGTTGACCAGCACGCTGGGCGGCAATCCCACCGTCGTCGAGCCGAGGCTGTCGTAGAGCCTGAGCAGTTCTTGCGCCTGCAGGAGGATCTGCTGGCCCATTTTGTTGAGGTGTGCCGAGCGCCCTTTTCTGTCGAAAAGCTCGAAGCCGAGTTCAGCTTCCAGGCGCTGGATCTGTGCGCTGACGGCGGCCTGCGTGAGGCCGATTTTGTTGCCTGCTGCAGCGAAAGTACCTTCGCGAGCGACGGCGATAAGTGTCTTCAGTTCTTTGATCATTCACAAATATTAATTGTGTTTCTAAGAAATATATATTGATTTTTATGTTTGGTTTTCCGTCCTAGGATGTTTCCCATCCCCCGGCAGCGGCTGAACCCAAGGCGCCGATGACGGCAGGAATGTTCGCCAACCCACAACAATATGATCGGAGTTCTGATGAGCCTCTCGCCTTTTCACCTCGCTATCCCCGTTTACGATCTGGCTGCAGCGCGCACCTTTTACGGTGAAGTCTTCGGTCTTGAAGAAGGGCGCTCCAGTAGTCAGTGGGTCGACTTCGATTTTTATGGCCACCAACTGGTCATTCACGAACACCCGAAAACTGCGTCCCAGGAAAGTGTTCACAGCAACCCGGTCGACGGTCACGACGTTCCGGTTCCGCACTTCGGCATCATTTTGGGATGGCAGCAGTGGGAAGCCTTGGCCGAACGCCTGAAGTCCTTTGGCACCGAGTTTGTGATCGAACCGTACATTCGCTTTCAGGGGCAGGTTGGCGAGCAAGCCACCATGTTTCTCTTTGATCCATGCGGCAACGCTCTGGAATTCAAGGCTTTCAAGGATATGAGCCAGCTCTTCGCCAAGTGACAAACGTCATGGCACAACCCGGTTGTGCCATTCGGTCTCAAGTGAGCTGGAAGCTCATGACTCTAGCAACTGCCCATAACGCAGACCTTTCATTCCAACAAAAAGGCTAGACATGAAACGTATTCCCTTGGTGTGGCAAATCGTTGCCGGGCTGTTGCTTGGCGTGCTCGTCGGTTGGTATTTCAATACCCATCCGCAGTATCAAACGTGGGTGAGTGCGGAGATCCTCAAACCCCTCGGTGACATCTTTATCAAGATGATGAAGATGGTCGTTGTACCCATTGTGTTCTGTTGCATGATTCTGGGCATTGCCGGCGGTGGCGATAACAAGTCGTTTGGCCGCATGGGCATCAAGTCGCTGGGGTATTTCTTTGCGATAACCGCGCTGGCGATTGTGGTCGGCCTGTGTTTCGCAAATATCTTCGAGCCGGGTACCGGCACCGATATTTCCGGCCTGTCCCACGGCACGGCGTCAATCAACATGGAGCCGTCAAAAGGCGCACTGGTGATCCTGCAGAACATCGTGCCGGACAATGTTCTGCTGGCGATGTCGGAAGCGAAATTGCTCTCGGTGCTGTTCTTTGCCGTGCTGTTCGGCCTCGCCCTGAATGCGCTGCCGAGAGAAAAAAGTGCACCGGCCATTGCGCTGGTTCAGAGCATTTCCGATGCGATGTTCAAAGTGGTCTCAATGGTCATGGCCTACGCGCCGATTGGGGTCTTCGGCATGATCGGCGCGACTGTCGCGACGTTTGGGTTTGCCTCGCTGTTGCCGTTGCTCAAGTTGATCGGGGTGGTTTACCTGGCGCTGATTGTTTTTGCCTTGGGGATACTCGGTGGCATTTGCTACTTGATTGGCGAGAACATTTTCAAATTGATCCGCTACTTTCGCAGTGAATTGATTCTGGCGTTTTCGAGTGCCGCATCGGCCGCCGTCATGCCGCAGTTGATGACCCGGTTGGAGAGCTACGGTGTACCGCGTCGGATTGTCAGCTTCGTGGTACCGGTCGGGTATGCCTTCAATCTGGATGGTGCCTCGATTTTCCTCGGCGTGGCGACGATTTTCGTGGCGCAACTCTATGGCATCGACCTGTCGCTGTCGCAGCAGATCCTGCTGGTAGTGACGATGGTGCTGACCTCGAAAGGTGCGGCGGGTGTGCCCGGGTTTGCCATCATCATCCTCTCCGCAACGTTGGCTTCAGCCGGTCTTCCTTTAGAGGGTGTGGCATTGATCGCGGGTATTTTCAGGATCATCGACAGCGGCACGACCACGCTGAATGTATTGGGCAATGCCATCGCACCGCTGGTGATTGCCAAGTGGGAAAGGGCTGCGCTTGAACCCTCACGTGCTCGTACCGCAGCCGAAGTGTGAGTTTTTTGCGGACATTCGCTTTTGCAATCGCACTTTTGACGAGTGCACGCCCGCTGGCACAGGGGCGTTTTTTTGGGTCTTTTTACTAGACGACCGGTCTATTGATTTGGAGTTCTTATGATTGATAACGCTGTTGATACCGACCTTTTTTCGCCCATGGCCATGGGCGCGCTGCAGTTAGCCAACCGGATTGTCATGGCACCGGTGACCCGCAGCCGGATGGCCGAAGACGGCGTGCCGAATGAAATGCATGCGACCTATTACGCCCAGCGCGCCAGTGCAGGCTTGATCATCGCCGAAGCGACGAACATTTCCGCTCAGGGACGCGGCTATGCGATGACCCCGGGAATCTGGTCGCAAGAGCAGGTCGCCGGGTGGAAGAAAGTCACCGATGCCGTACACGCCGCGGGCGGAAAAATCGTCAGCCAGTTGTGGCATGTCGGGCGTTTTTCCAGTGTCGAGTTGCAGCCCAATGGCCAGGCACCGGTCGCGCCTTCGGCGATCAAGGCTGAGGGCAGCACGTACACCGAGAAAGGTTTTGTCGAAGTGTCGATGCCGCGTGCGCTTGAGACCTCGGAAATTCCGGGAATCATCGAGCAGTACAAACTGGCTGCCGAGAACGCCAAGCGCGCCGGTTTCGACGGTGTGGAAGTGCATTCTGCCAACAGTTATCTGCTCGACCAGTTTTTGCGCGATTCGACCAATCAGCGCACCGATCAGTACGGCGGCTCCATCGAAAACCGTGCGCGGCTGACGCTGGAGGTCACCGAAGCGGTGGTGTCCATCTGGGGCAGCGACCGCGTCGGTATCCGACTGTCGCCCGTAACCCCCGATGCCGGCAATACGCCGCCCGACAGCAATGTCATGGCGACATACGGGTACCTGGTCCAGCAACTCAATCGATTCAATCTGGCGTACCTGCATTTCGTCGAAGGCGCCACCGCCACATCTCGAACCGTGCCCGCGGGCGTGGACCTGGACGCACTGAGTGCGCAGTTCGAAGGCGCGTTCATTGGCAACAACAACTATGACCTGGCGATGGCGCTTGAGCGTCGGGCGCAGGGCCGCATCGACGCGGTGGCGTTTGGACGCCTGTTTATTGCCAACCCCGATCTGGTGGAACGTCTGCGGCACGGTTTCGAACTGACCATTGCGCCGCGTGAGAGTTACTACGGCGGAGGCGCCAAAGGCTACATCGACTGGCCAACCGCCAACGCCTGAATGACTGCCCGGACGCAATCGCATTCACTGTAAAGAGGAACGGAACATGAACTATCTGCACAACAAAGTCGCCATCGTCACCGGCGCATCGTCCGGCATCGGGGCGGCAACCACACGTGCGCTGGCAGCACACGGTGTTCGCGTCGTTGCCGCCGCGCTGGATGAACACGGTCTGGCAGCCTTCGTCGCCGAGTTGCGTGAAGCCGGTCACGACGTGGCCGCTTTTACCATTGATGTGACCCGGCTGGATCAAACCCGGGCGCTCGCCAGATTCGCGCAGGACACCTATGGCGCTGTCGACATTCTGGTGAACAACGCCGGGCTGATGCTGTTCTCCAACTGGGTCGATCTGGCCGTGGCGGATTGGGACAAGATGATCGACGTCAACATCAAGGGCTATCTCAATGCCACAGCGGCCGTGTTGCCAATGATGCTCGAGCAGAAGTCCGGGCAGATCCTCAACATGGACTCGGTGGCCGGTCATCAGGTCGGGCCGGCGGCGGGTGTTTACAGCGCCACCAAATTCTTCGTGCAGGCCATGACCGAGTCCATGCGCAAGGAGCTGGGCGTGCAGCACGGCATCCGCGTCAACACGGTCAGCCCCGGCGTTATCAATACCGGCTGGGCGGACAAGGTCAGTGATCCAGAAGGGCGCAAGGCCGCCCAGGAACTGAACCGCATCGCCATTGCGCCTGACGATATCGCCCGTGCCGTGATCTACGCGCTCAACCAGCCGGAAAACGTCACCGTCAACGACCTGATCATTTCGCCGACGCGCCAGGACTGGTAACCGTCAGCTGTTCCTGCTGCCGGGTGTCAATCATGACTCCCGGCAGCCCTTGTCACTCACCCCCAACGATAGGAAACAATCATGTCCAAGAACATCAAAGCCGTGCCGACGGCTGAATACAACGCTGTCATCGCGACCGCCAATCAATACGTCGAAGGCCTTCGCATTGGCAGTGCGCAAGGCGTCGCTCAAGCCTTCCATAAAGAGGCAGTGATGTACGGTTTCACCAACGGCGAACTGCTCGGCGGCCCGATCAAGAACTTGTTTGATTTTGTCGAGAAGAACGGCGCAGCCCCCGAAATCAGCACGCGACTCGACGTGCTGGCGATCACCCCGACCACTGCAGTGGTGCGTGTGGACATGGAAACGGATGCAATTGGCGCCGACTACAACGACTACCTGACCCTGATCAAAATCGACGGTGTCTGGAAGGTCATTGCCAAGGTGTATCACCAGTTCGAGGTCTGAATACCGACCGCTCCCGGCAGTTCGCTGCCGGGTATCAACACAAGAGGATTCATGTCATGCCGATGGTTGAGTTTGACGCTGTCCTGGACAGCGATGCACAACAGGTCTGGAGCGTGTTGAAGCAGTTTGGCCAGATTCAGAACTGGCATCCTTCGATCGTGAGCAGCCAGATCGAAGGCGGCGCAGCGCAGAGGGTGGGTTGTATTCGCACCCTCACGCTGACCGATGGCGCGGTTGTCCGAGAACGCTTGTTGGCGCTTGATGACTCAGCATTATCTCTGTCCTACCGCTTTGAAGAGGCACCTTTACCGCTGGATAACTACGTGGCCAGCGTGAAGTTGGTCGCTTTGACGGGACAGAACAAAACGCTCATCAGTTGGTCGGCAAGTTTCGATCCTCAAGAGCTGAATACCGCTGAGCACTATCAGGCACTGATCCGAAGCCTGATCGTTGAGGGTCACAATGGGCTGCAGGCATTGATCGCTCAGCATTGACATCACACCGTTTACACCCCCCGCATTCCCGTAAGGAATGCAGGGCATAAAATTAATGAATTTTTCTTATCTGATGTCTCGGCGTAGTTTCTTCTGAAACAGAAAGGAGTCTCGTCGTGAACCCAACATCAGCAGAAAAATTCGACACCTTGCGCGCCAGCGAATACGCCCGGCAAAGTCGCATCGCCCTGGCCGGCTACGACGCCTGTCACGATCTGGCGGCCTGCATGTTGGCCGCCAGTCTCGGTTCGCGCCCGGCGAACATACTGGTGGTCGGCGCGGGCGGTACGGCACAGGAAATCATTGCGATGGCGGCGCTGGAACCGCAGTGGCGTTTCATCGCGGTCGATCCTTCCGCGCCGATGCTTGAAGCTGCCGTGCAGCATTTGGAGGCCAACGACTTGCTGCATCGGACGCAGGTTCATCTCGGGCATGTCGAGGACTTGCCCGCCGATGCGTCATTCGATGCGGCGACGTTGATCGGCGTGCTCCATCATCTGAACGGTGACGATCCCAAGCGCCAGATCCTGCAAACGATTCAGGCACGTCTCAAGCCGGGCGCGCCGCTGATTGTCGCGGGCAACCATTACGCCTACGCCAGCCAACCGCTATTGCTGCAGGCGTGGGGGCAGCGTTGGCGCCAGCAGGGTGCCAGTGCGGAGGAGGTGAAGGCCAAGCTGGGCAAAATTCTGCAAGGCGCCGATCCGCCGCATTCCGAGGCGGCGGTTCAGGCGCTGTTGCATGAGGCCGGATTTGGCGAGGCGACGCGGTTTTTCAGCAGTCTGTTCTGGGGCGCGTGGCTGACGTGTAAAACCGACGCCGCTAAAAGTAGCGACTCGGCACTTCCCCCAACACTTGCTTGAACACCGTCGCAAACGCACTGGAGCTGCTGTAGCCCAAGTCCATGGCGACCTGTGTGACCGACTGACCGTTGCCGAGCATGACAATCGCCGCCAGCAGACAGGCTTGCTGCCGCCATTCGATATAGCTGATTCCGGTGTGCAGCCGAAAATGTCGGGTGAAGGTGCGTCGGCTCATGCCCGCCCGTTGCGCCATGTCGTCGATACCGACCTCCAGCGAAGGCTGCTGCAGAAACGCGCGGCACACCATTGCCAGTCTAGGTTCTGCCGGTAACGGCGCATTGAGCGAAAGCACGGGCATGCTGGCGATTTCATGCAGCAGCAAGCCCATCAAATGGCCGTCATGCCCTTGAGTGGAATAGCGCGCGGGGACATCGATGGCTTTCAACAGCAAATGGCGCAACAACGGCGACACCTCCAGCACCTGACATTGCCCCGGCAGTCCGAGGCGCTGCGCCGCTTGTTTGCGGATATAGGTGTTGTGCAGCGTGACAGTCCCGCGCATTTGCATGGAGTGGCGCAGTTGCGCGGGTACCCAGATGCCGCGCTGCGGCGGCACGACCCAGTTACCGTCATCGGTAAACACGGTGATGACACCGCTGGCCGCGTAGGCGAATTGGCCGCGCTGGTGATCGTGCAGCGGGAACAGCGTGCCGTCCGCGTAATCAATGGCGGTCACGACGGCGTCGCGCGGGGTGTTCTGATAGGGATGACTGGAGATTTCTCGCATGGCCCGATTCTAATGAAAGTTGGCCTGTGACTGAAAGCAGGCCATGTCGATTGCCTGCATATTTCTCGGCGCCCGAGTACTTCCGCTCGGCGCCGGGAAAGATTGACCATGCAAAAGAAGCATCTTGTACTCGCCGTTCTGGTGACGGCTGTCTGGGGATTGAACTTCCCCGTGACCAAACTCGGACTGGCCGCTATCGACCCGCTGCTGCTGACCGCACTGCGTTTCACGTTGGCCGCATTGCCCTGGGTGTTTTTCGTCGAACGTCCACGTGTGGCGTTCCACTGGCTGGCTGCTTACGGACTGATTTTCGGCGTGGCGATGTGGGCGTTGATCAACCTCGGTATCGCTTGGGGCGTGCCCCCCGGAACGGCATCGCTGCTGATCCAGTTCAGTGCGTTTTTTACCTTGGGTTGGGGCGTGGTTTTTTTCGGCGAACGTCTGGGACGGCTGCAATGGCTTGGCACTTTGTTGGCCGCCGCGGGCCTGATGGGCATCGTAATGAGTCGCCCCGGCGACGCATCGGTGGCGGGTTTGGCACTGGTCATTGGCAGCGCCCTGGCGTGGAGCATTGGCAACGTCGTGATCAAGGTCTCGAAGGTGCGTGAGATTTTCGCGTTTGTGGTGTGGGCGAGCCTGTTTCCTCCCATCCCGCTCATGCTGCTGACATGGCTGCTGCATGGCACCGCACCGTTCACGGCATTGCCGTCGCAGCTCAATGCGATAACCGTGTTTTCGCTGGCGTTTCAGGTCTATGCCGCGACGCACTTCAGTTATTGGGGATGGAACTTGCTGTTGCGCGAATACCCGATATCGCGAGTGGCACCGTTGTCGCTGTTGATTCCTGTGTTCGGGATCTGCAGCTCGATGGCGATCTTCGGCCAGTATCCAAGCCTCTTTGACTGGCTTTCGATCTCGCTGGTGTTACTGGCGATCCCCTTGGGGGCAGGGTACGTGCACGCAATGCTTTTGCGCCTTCGGGTACGGCATTAATGTTCAGCAGTGGATGCCAGCCACTGTGCCCTGGATAACCCGTAGCACTTGCACTGGGCAGGTGCACCGGAGAGGTTTAGCTCGGCGTCATACAAGTGCCCGGCGCCGATTTTCAACAGCGCTTTTTGCGAACGAAGGTTGGCGGGGCCGATGTGGAAATAGACGGTGTCGTAGACCTTGAAAGCATGTTCCAGCATCAATCGCTTCAACTCACGATTGGCAGCGCCACCCCATTTTTCCCGTACCAGAAAGGTGTAGCCGATGGCGATACTCTCGGGTTGATCGGGCGGCGTGTAGTAGCTCGACATACCGACGATCTGCCCCGACTCGATATCGATGACGGCAAGTGCTTTCTGGCTGGCGAGCCGAGCGGCGAAGTACGCTTCAAATACGCGTCGTTCATAGCGATCGCTGGCGGGGTGGCCGGCCCAGATCAGTGGATCACTGGCGGCCAGGAACAACGCTTCAAAGTCACTGGCAGCCAATGCCCGCAGCTTCAGCGTGCTTGCGTACAGCGCGGGTTGGCAGTCGAAGTCGCCTACAGGCATGGTTTGCGTTCCTGGTCGAACTGGGGAATGCGACCAGTTTAGGGCGGCAAGAGGTTAAGGAAAGATCCAATTCGAGGAGGATTTGTGGGGCCACTCGGTCCAGGGGCTCGGCCTGATGAGTGGGGGGATTATCCGGCAAATAATCTGCCTTATATCATTCTAAGCAACGCCGCTTTGATAATGGCTTCTGAACGTGTTGAAGAATTCATTTTTCGGGTGAACTGTTTGACGTGAAAGTATACGGTCGCACGCGTGACGTTGATGGTGTCGGCCACCTGCTTGGATGTCAGGCCATCAGCGAGCAAGCGCATGATGCGTACTTCACGAATATTTAGCTGACTACTTGCTACGGATTGGCTGCATTTCGACAGGTGACTTATTTTTTGGGCGACCATTCGTGATTCCGAGAACAATGTTTCGTAGGTCTCATTGAAGTCAATGTCGGGTCGGTCTGTGTTCGCCCAAATCAGAGTCAATGACGCCACGCTGCCGTTACGCATGGGATAAATTAACGTCGAAGCATCTGCCACGCGTTTGGCTGCAGACGTTTTTATCAATGTGACAATGCTCGGCGAGGACACGGGCAGCCCGCTGCTCCAGTGATGTATTTCTACGTCACTGGCTATATCCAGAACCGGGTCCATCATCCAGATTTTTTCCTGGTCGTAGATAACCCGACAGGAAAAGTCAAAGTTGTCGGTGAGATAGACTTTCGGAAGTGATACAGGTACCGCCGCCTTGTAGAAAATTGCGTAATGGCTGCAGTTTGTCTTTAGCAGGATCCTCCTTGTTAGTTCCCTTTGAAACGTGCCCGCGAATGAAACTCGCGCGTAGTCAAATGCTTGTCGAAAATCAACGTTATGTTTAGCCACGACCATATCTATCCTTGATTCGGTATCAGGGGCGAACCGTCAGGCTAGCTAGAGGTTGCAGAGTTTTCAACCAGACAGGCGCAAGTCGACTCAGGGACAAGGTCGCGTAGCACATGAATATGTTGAAAAACTATCAACATTAGTAGTGATAGGGCGTTTTTTTCAACCACCCTGATCGTGGCTGCCGTTGATGGGCAGCCGAGTACGCTGAAGAATCTGCCTAAAATAATGGAGAAAACTATCATGAATGATATCGACACGATCACTAACGCATGGGGGCGCTGGAAAACTGCTCAATACGGAACAACCTGCTGGTTTACTGAAAGCACACAATATGCCCGTAACAAAGACACCAAGAACTACATGCAATATCAAACCAATGTGACGCCACCAAAAGATCTGGTGTACTCGAGTTTTGTGCAAAAAGATGGTGGCAGCGCTTTGTTAGGTAAATACGACACTGTCAATGACGGCGGTCAGGTCATAGAACATGTGGTGAGCTTGCAACAAGGGTTGACGGATACCTTTACCTGGAGCGTTACGGAACAACTCAAAGTCGGCGTCACGGTAAAAGCCAACGCGGGCATTCCACTTGTAGGTGGCGCGGAGACAAGCAGTACCGTTGAAATGACCCTGTCTTCTACGCAGGGCGCGAGCGAGTCCAAGGCCTCCAACTATGGGGCGTCGACCAAAGTGCCAATTTCTCCCCACACCCACGGTTGGGGTGAGGTTGACTTGAGTTTCACCGAACTAAACACCCAGTGGGTCGGGAACGTCTGGCTGCAAGGATACGTTGCCATCTGGTTCAATAATAAAGTGGCAATCAACAATAACGGTGATTACCACTATTTGTGGTTCATCCCGGTTCAACAGGTTTTCTCCGAGTGTATTCAACATAACATCATCAGCACTTCCGGCTACATCGTACAGGGCGGCGGAGTGACTGCTCAGGCCAGCGGAACGTTCCACAGCAGCATGGGCCTGAGCTTGAAAACCATCGCCCATGAACAGCCATATCCCGGAAAATCCGAAGCGGTCAAAACCTATTACGGTTATGTGAGTACTCGACCGGAAGTAGAATTTAAAAGCATCTCAGCTATCAATGAATCGAGAGATAACGTGGATTAACGATCGTCTCTGATTAATCAGTAGACCCGGCCAGCACTTCTGAAGAAAGAAGGGCTGGCCAGGCTCAAAGTCTGTTTCCGGCCATTCAAGGGGAAGCTGAGGGGGATTTCAGCTTTCGCTGGTTTCGACTGGCTCTGCGGCTTCAGCTTCCAGTTTTGCCCGATCAGCCTTGCTGATGTATTTGGGCTTTTTCGGCGCCAGTTTGGCGCTGGCCTTTTTGGCCTTTTCCTTGAACAACTGCTTGAGTTTCTTTTGACGATTCATGTTTTCTACCCGGTCTGCAAGTTTGAATGTCGGTTAGCGAAGGGCGTAAACGTACGCATCAATGGACGAGCCACAAGATAGGCTGCACTTTGCCCTCAAAAAGGGGCGAATCCTGACGTAAGCCTCCGTCCAAGGCAATGCCATTCCTCACATTGCGATGAAGTCGCGCACAGCTTTGATGGTCGGCGCCGGGGCTTCTTCCATCAACCAATGTCCTGCCGTCGGAATCACCACCTCGGTGACGTTGTCCGCAGCATTGCGCATGACGATCGCTTCGTTGTTGCCAAAGGACTTTTCACCGCCCACGGCCAGCACCGGCATGCTCAAGTGTTTCTGCAGGACGGGAGCGTTGTCGAGGGCGTCCTGACGAATGCTGCGGAACTGCGCGAATGCGGCGTGCATGGCGCCGGGGCGGGCGTATAGCTTGGCGTAGTGCTGACGGGTGCCTTCATCGACCTTGGCCGGATTGCCGGCAAACTCATTCCAGAAGCGATCGAGGTAGATGCGCTCACGCCCGGCCACCAGACGCTCCATGTCCGCACCGCCAAAGTCGAAGTGCCAGAGCATCGGCGAACGAACAATGTCATTCCACGGGGTGATGCCGGGCACGGGCGCGTCCATCACCACCAGGCGCTCGGTCAGTTCGGGATAGCGCGCGGCATAGGCGAACGCGACCATGGTGCCGATGTCATGCCCGATGACCACCGAATGTTCGATCTTCAGCGCGCTCAACACCTGACGAATGTCGCCGGCCTGAGTCTTTTTGTCATAGCCGCCCTCGGGAATCGACGACAACCCCATGCCGCGCAGATCCGGCACCACTACGGTGTGGTCGCGGGCCAGATCCGCCGCCAGCGGCGCCCACATGTCGCCGGTATCACCGAAACCATGCAACAGCACCACGGCCGGACCCTTGCCACCGACCCGCACGTGCATTGTCGCGCCTTCGACCTTGATCTCCTGAGTGTGGAAGGTCGGCGGGAAGGGGACGACGTCGGCAAAAGCCTGGAAACTCAGGGCAAGAAGGGCGAGGGCGGTCAGTAGCGGGCGAGTCATGACGAAGTCTCCAAGCGTGGGGGGATGGAGAGAGCGTAGACGTATCGATCAGGGCCGCAGGAGTTTCACTTGGAAGCGAACGCCGCCTCGATAAACGCGCCCAGCGCCTTCTCCTCACGAATCTCGACAGAGAAGTGGCGAAGCGCTTCGGCAGCCAGATGATGCGCATTGCGGACGGGTGTCGATGGGCTGGGCGTAATCGACGATCGGCCAGTCGGGATAAACTAAGCTGATGTGTAACGTCAAGATGACACAGGAGCATCCCACCATGAAGGCGCGCCGCATGATCAAGTCACGCACGTTGATTGCAACGATTTCGTCCCTTGCGCTGGTTTTCAGTTCGGCAATGGCATTGGCTGATCCCGGTAATGGAAAAGGTCAGGGGCAGGGCAATGGCAAGGGGAATTCGCAGAATGTGCAGGGCCACGGTAACCAGAAAGGTAACGGCAACAAGGGCAACAACTCGGGTGGTGATTGGAGTCATGGCCCAAGCATCGATCACGGCAATGTGCTCGGGATTGTTGGCGGCTACCGCGACTACTGGAGCCCGGGGCCTGCGCTGCCACCGGGCATTCAAAAGAACCTGGCTCGCGGCAAAGCATTGCCGCCCGGTATCGCGAAAAAGCTCGATGGACGCCTGGTCGGTCACCTGCCGCATTACGATGGCTACGAATGGCAGCAGGTGGGCACGGATCTGATCCTGGTCGCGTTGGCCACCGGCCTGATTTACGAGGTGCTCAACGGGGCGTTTGATTAAGCTTTCCAGCCCGTTGCGCACCACCCACGCCGATCAGACGATTTTCAAAGCACTCAGCACGATCAGCGATTGCTCGGCAAAAGCCTGAGCCTGTTCGGTCAGCGCGGCAATGTTGGCTTCGGCGGTGGTCAGCGGTTTGCCGTCCTTGAGCAACACTTCGTTTTGTTCGGCGATGACGCTCCACACCAGTTGCGCCCACTCCGCCGGGTGCTGTTTGCCTTGGCGGATTGCAATCAGGAACAGTTGCTGGAAACGACTGACCGTGACGCCGCCACCGGTGACCGGACTGCTCAACACCTGAATGTCAGCGTTGAACAGCGCGCGCTTGCACAGTTGCAAGTTGAACGCGGCGCAGCGTTCGTACACCAGCGCCTCGGCGGCTTCGCTCTGGCAAGGGGCTACCGCGCCCATGCCGACCAGGATGGCGATGGCCTGTTCCAGATCGTCGTAGGCCATTGGTGACACCGCATCGAGCAACTGCTGCATCGTTTTGGCTTCGTAGGTCTGGCCGGCGAGTGCATCGAGGACCGGGCGGTAAATTTCCGCTTGCAGTGACGCTTCGCCAGCGGGGCCGGTGACGCTGGACGCTACGTTTTCCGCCGGTTGCATCAGGACAAATCGCGTATTGAGCATGCGCGAGCGGCGCTCGGTGGCGCTCAGTCGGTTGGCACCGCGCACGTACAGGTCGCGACGGAAAGCCTGGTTGACGAAGTAGTCACGCGCCTGCTCGCGCATCACCGGATGCTCGATACCGTCGAGAAAGGCCAGGCCTTCGGCGCTCAGGTTGAGTGCATCGACCGAATCCAGCGGCACCGCTGTGGTGACGTAATCGAGCTTGGCCGGGGCCAGCGCATCCACCATGTCGGCGAAATACATGCAGTTCCAGTCGCGATTGAAATATTCGTGGGCGACGTATTGGCGATCCTGACCTTTGATGGTCTGCAGTCGCGCGCCCAGGCTCGGCGCGGCGATGGCGTACTTGGGGTTGGCCGCCAGCAGCGCTTCGGAAAACTGCAACGCAGCATCGATGCGCTGATCCGGCCGCGTCGAGTGGCTGGCAAAGCGGTCGTGCAGGCTGAACAATTGGCGCAACGGCGCTGAAGGCGACCAGCCCGGGAAGGCGTTGTAGCTGACGTACAGATGACCACCCGGTTTGAGGTGGCGCCGGGCGAATTCGACAATCAGCTTCTGGTTGTCACGGCTGACCCAGGTCCAGATGCCATGCAGGCTGATGCTGTCGAACTGCGGCAAATCATGGCGCGCCAGCAGTTGCTCAAAGCTGTCGTCATAGAGTCTTGCGCCGTTGTTGCTGAGTTCCGCCAGCTCAATGGCGTGAGCCGCCTGACCGGGGTGGAAGTCCGTACCGACGAAGCCTGCCGGGTTGGCCGTGGCGTGAATATTGATCGACACACCCTGACCAAAACCGAGTTCGCAGTGATAACCGTCGGGATTGTCCAGGCCGGCAAAGCCGCGCAACAACAGGCAGTAACGCTGGAAAACCGGATTGATTTCCCGGCTATAGCTGTAGGTGTAGCCTTCGTCGGTGAAATAACCTTCGTTCCAGGCATTGCTCATGGGTGCAGCCTCTTGAATCAAAAATGAGGGATTGGACTTGCGTCGTTCAACCTTGCGCTGTCCACCGGGATGTTGTCGGCAGGATCGAACCATTCGATAGGGTTCGTGCTGATATTTTGCCGGGTTATTCATGATCAGAGTTGGTCGCTCCTCACAAACGCACGCCCATCTCCAAGGCACGGGTCTCGAAGCCGAACTCGGCATACATGCGCACCGCGCGCTCATTGAAAGGCCAGACCGTCAAGCGCAAGTCCTGCGCATTCTGCTCGATAGCCCAGTTTTTAACCCGCTGAATCAGCGCGCGGCCAATGCCTTTGCCCCAGAACGGCTCGGCGACACAGACTGAGCCGATGCGCACCACGTTCTGCGGCTGCATCAGCGGGCCGGAACTGGCGGACAGGGTGGCCGTAATGAACGCCACGGGCCGGTCAGCGGTGCTGGCGATAAAGACGATCTGGCCTGCCTTTTCGAATACCCCGGCCCAGTGCGGCAAGTCGCGGGCGAAATCATCAGTCGCGGCGGCGTAGATGTCGGGGCGGGCGGCGTGGTGGACCGAGTTGAGCAATTGGCCCAGTTCGCACATCGCCAGAGCATCTTCGGCGGTAGCGGTTCGGTAGCTAATGATTTCTTCCATGAATGGCGCTCCTGTGTTGTTTGGGAATCGTTGCGTTACGTCCGGGTGAAGCTCAAATTGCCCGTTCACCCAAGCGCTCTACCAGTCTGACCAGATATCCATCGGGATCCTGAACGATGAATTCGCGCTGGCCGACTTCAATGTTGTCAGCGCGATACCAAGTGTCTTGGCATCACGGTAAAGCGCAAAACCGGCCTGTCCGAGATGACGGATGATCGAAGCGACTTCGGCAACATCGATCTGCAGGTTGATGCCGCGTCCGAAGGGCTTGCTCAGCGGTGCCGTCAACCATTGGCCGGCATCTGGATCAACTTGTTCGAACATGACCTGTGCGCCATTCAGGTCGAGATAGGCGAAACCGTCTTCGGGGCGCTGATAAGCGATGCTGAATCCCAGGCAAGACACCCAGAACCGCAGGCTGTTTTGCAGGTTGGTCACCATCAATTCCGGGACCAGTTTGTTGCGTTCGAGCATGAGGTGACTTCCGTTTCGAGTTGTAAACCGTGATCAAAATCGATCGGCTGAATCCTTCGCAAGCTTCGCATCCTGCGGTAAACGGCGAAAGTATGCATCCCGGATCCTGCAGGCATTTCAACGAAGCCGGGGGCACCTGGGTCGCTTTTTCAGGCAAATCTGTGCATTGAATGTTTCTGCGTTAAACGAATAATCGAGCGCTCGAATCTTTTGGAGTTGGGCACTGTATGGAAGCGTTACGCATTCAATCTGGCGACATTTATCGTTCACGGACGGCAGCCTCGGAGAGTCGCCCATGAGCTTGCATACCCGCACCAAACGCTTGACCGTGCCGCAACTGGTCGCGATGAAAGGTCAACAGAAAATCGTCTCGCTGACGGCGTATTCCAGCAGTATCGCCAAGCTGATCGACCCGATCGTCGACTTTATTCTGGTCGGCGATTCCACGGCCATGGTCGGTTATGGCCGCGCTTCGACGCTGAGCATGCAGCTCGAAGAAATCATCGGCCACACGCGGGCGGTGGTCGATAGTACGCGCCTGGCCTGTGTGGTGGCCGACATGCCGTTTGGCAGTTATCAAGAATCCCACGAGCAGGCCTTTCGTAATTGCGCTCAGGTATTGGCGCGTACCGGTTGCGACGCGGTCAAACTGGAAGCCAACAAGGCCTTGGCGCCGACGGTCGAGTTTCTTGTAGCCCGTGGTATTCCGGTCATGGCCCATGTCGGCTTGATGCCGCAGTTCGTCAATGTCATGGGCGGTTTCAAGGCTCAGGGCCTGACGGCTGAAACCGGTGCAGTGATTGCCGAAGATGCTCGGACCAATCTCGACGCGGGCGCCTTCAGCCTGTTGCTCGAAGGAGTGGCGGAGGGCGTGGCGCGGCAGATTACGCTGGAGTCGAAAATGCCCACCATCGGCATCGGCGCCTCACCGGCCTGCGACGGCCAGGTGCTGGTCACCGAAGATGTGCTCGGCCTGGGCGATGAGCATCTGCCGCGCTTCGTCAAACGCTACGCCGATGTTGGCGCGGTGATCAGCGAGGCATGCGCGCAGTTTGCTGAGGATGTGCGGCATGGTCGGTTTCCTGAAGCGCGGCATTGCTATGGACTTTAAGCGCGGTTTTCTTCGTTGAGCGCCTGCGCCAGTCGTTCCACTGCGTGGCCGATGTCCTTGTCCCAGTCGAGGGTGTAACTCAGGCGCAGGTACTGCTTCCAGGCGCCTTGCTGGCTGAAGATCTCGCCGGGGGCGACCACGATCCGCTCGGTCAGCAGGCGCTCGAACACCCGTTGCATGTCGATCGGCCGCACAGCCTTGAGCCAGAAGCTCGCACCGCCCTGTGGGGCGACTACCTGCCACTGACCGTTACCGTGTTCTTCCAACAAGGTCTGTAGCTGTTGCATGCGCTTGCGCAACAGTGCTCGCAGGGTGGTCAGGTGCTGGTCGATGCGCCTGGAGCTGTAAAGTCTGGCAATCGCTTTCTGGCGAATTGGCGAGAGGCGAAATCCGCGTTGCATAAACAATCGATGAAATTGCGCGGCCTGCTGGCGACACAGCACATAGCCGTACGGCGCTTCGCCGCCAATGATCTTGTCGAACGTCGAGAACACCACCAGTTTGTCCGGATCAGCAAAATCGCGATAGCGCGCGGGTGAATCGGAGAAACACAACTCGCCCCAGGTGTCGTTTTCGAACAGCCAGATATCGCGCTCGGCCAGCCAGTCACATATCTGCTGTTTATCGTGCGCCGGCATCAACTGGCCCTGGGGAATATTCACCGTGGAGGACAGCACCGCGAGGCGCACCGGTTCGCGCGTGAGTAACGCCTTCAACGCGGTTAGATCGAAGCGGCCGTCATCGCCGAGGGGCATTTCGATGACGCGGATATTGGCCGCCTGCAACTGGCGCAGGATCGTCCATGAGCAAGGCGATTCCACCAGCGCCACGCTGCCGCCGAGATTCAATGCACTGAGCGACAACTCCAATACGCTGCGCAGGTCGGCGCCGATATACACCTGCTCGGCCTGCCAGTGGTTGTGAGCGGAACGGGTGTAGCGTTCCGCCAGGGCGACGCGCAATTCCGGCTCGCCGAGTGGCTGATAGAGCGGTGCATTCGAGGGCGGATATTGGCGAGTCAGCTCACGCTCCATCCTCAACAACGGCCCCTGCAGCGACAGCAACATCGCCGGCGCATCGCTGCTCAGCGCCAGCATGCCGGGCTGACGGGCGCTGGCGAAGACGTGGTCGAGAAGATTGCCGGAGCTGGTCGTCACAGGCGCCGCCGGCATCGACCGGGTGAAATAGCCGAACCTGGCTTTGGCGTAAATTCGGCCCTCGTCTTCGAGCAGTGCATAGGCGTATTTGGTCGTCGACACCGAAACGCCGAGGCGCAGGGCCAGTTGTCGCAGGGACGGCAGTTTCTGCTCAGTCGTGCCACTGGCCGCCTCGATCAATCCGATGAGGTAGTGGTAGACCGCTTGATAGGCGAACGCGGTGTCGTTGGGGGGCGTCAATGCTGTTCTCCTTGATTGTCAGTCTACGAAGCAAACGGAAGATTGTGCCAAAGCAGTCAGCTGTCCGTTTGCGCCGCCGCCCAGTGCTTCATCTCTTCAGCAATGAAGTGATTGACCAGGTCGCTGTACATTTTCTCAATGGCATCTGCATTCAAACCTTCGTTTTCGGCCCAGTCGCGACGGGTTGCCAACATCGCCTGAAAACGCTCCGGTGCCCGCACTGAGGTCGCCGAGGTCTTGAACTTCGAGGCAGCGAGTACGTACTGAAAGCGCTTGCCCAGCAGTTTGATCACCGCTTGATCGAGTCGGTCGATTTCACTTCGAATATCTTGCATGTCTGCACAGTCGGCGGGTTGTAACGCGTTGATGACGTCCATGTGCGTCGGTGCCTCTCGAGTTGTTGGTGATAGTGCGGCGGGTTTTCAGCGGGTAAGAGCAACGTTGTTTGTCACTTTGCGTGCTTCAGACAGCTCAGTGAGAAACGCCAGAATCTGCGGCACACCGCAAAGATGAACGACTGGAATCTGCGGCCCGACGCTAGCACGCATCGCTTCAATGCTCGGGCGATTGACCCGGTCAAAATTCCACACGTATTTCAGAAATTGCAGAAATGTGCGGTCCAGCCGCTCGGTGCAGCCGACGGGAAGATCCGCGCGCGGGCGATTCAGGGCGCTGCGCAGAATGACCCGCTTCATGCAGGTCAGCCGAGGCGTATCCAGCCAGATCACCAGGTCGGCACGGGGCAGTCGCAGATCGAAGGTGCGCCGCGAATAATTGCCTTCGCAGATCCAGGTGTCGCCCGCCACGGCTTGGCGAACCCGTTCACGGAACATTTCATTGACCGGCTCTACCCAGCCTGGCTCCCAGAACAGCGGGTCGAGGTGAACCACCGCCAGATCCAGACGCCGGCCGATTTCGCGGGCGAGGCTAGATTTGCCGCTGCCCGAGTTGCCCAGAATGACGATGCGTTGCATGTGCAAATCCCTTGCTGCAAAAAGTCGGCAAGTCTAAATCAAGCGTTACCGGAATTCCGAAAAAAACGCTCTGCGCGGCACGGTTGAAGGGCAGCAGATGACCGGCGATCCAGCAGCTCTTCACTGGCGAGGCGCCCGACGATTGCCGCCAGCGTCACACCGGGATGCATCGCACAAACGTAGACCCCGCCGACACCGGGCAAGTAACCGACCACGGGTATGCCATCAGCGGGCATAGGTCTCAGTCCGACGGCGATGGTTTGCGCCTCAATCAAAACCACCCCGTGAAGTTCTTTGCGTATGGCTTCGGCGGTTTGCCGGGCGATGTCAGTCGGCGAGTTGCCTGGCGTCTCTCCCCAATAATCTTCAGCGGCCAGCAACGTGCCGTCGGCGCTTTGCCGAATTTCCATTTCGGGGCTGGAGATGATTCCTTTAACGAGGCCCGGTTGGGTTTTGTAGCGGATGAAAATGGCAGGCGAGGCGTCGATGGGCAGGGAGGCGTTCAGCAACTGCGTCAACTGCCGGGTGCCAGTCCCGGCGGCAAGCACAACAAGGTCGGCATCGATCGTGCCCGTTGTGGTTTCAACGCCGGTGACATCTGCGTTGCAGGTTTTGAAACCGGTCACTCGGGTTTGCGTGAGCAATTGCGCCCCCAGCGCCCGGGCGCCGGCAATCAAGGCGTGGGTGGCCTGCACGGCGTCGAGTGCGCCTTCTTCCGCGCGATACAACGCGCGGGGAGGGGGATTTTTCAGGTTGGGCTCGCGGGCAAGCACCTCTGCAGACGATAACAATGTCGCCGACGCCGGATACTCTGTTGATTCGCTGTACGACAGCGCTCCGGTCCAGCGAATCTGCACATCCGGCAGCTCGGTTTCGAGTCGTCGGTATGCTTCTATGGCCATCCCGCGCAACTGCGCAATCGGATCAGCGCCGGCGTGCGTGGCATTGATCCAGGCGAAAGAGCGTCCCGTCACGCCGCTCGCGATCTCGTCAGCCTCGATCAGCGTGACGTGCGCACCTTTGCCGGACAGGTGATACGCAAGGGAGGCGCCGACGATGCCTGCACCCACCACCACAATTCGCCCACGTGTTTTCTGTTTCATTTCAACATTCCCTGTTGTCGACGGCTGATCCTGCAACAGGGGTGACAATGCGAGCAACCAGAAAAAAGCCCGGCCAAAGCCGGGCTCGTCCACTTGCAACGGATCAAGCAGCCATATTTCCCGCGGCTATTTCCTTCTTGCAGCTGGCCTTCATGGCTTCCATCTGCGCGCCCAGTTCTTCGAGTTTTTCCTTGCCGAGGAGCTTTTTCGCCTGAGGAAACATTTCCGTTTCTTCCTCTTCGATATGGTGTTCGAGCAATTCCTTGACCACTTTCACTCGGCCGGAAAACTCCGGGGTGCCCGGGTCGGTCAGTTTCAGATCGGGCAGCACCAGTGAGTCCACGGTGCGGTGTTCTTCCTTGGCTTCGAAGTACATGACGTCCTGTTCCTTACTGCCGGCGGCCTTGAACGCGGGGTAGAGGATTTCCTCTTCGAGGCGGGTATGGATGGAGATTTCCATTTCCAGTTTGCCCAACAGCTCGACACGTTTTTTCAGCGCGCGCTCGGTTGAATCACTGAGTTGGCTAAGGATGTCTTTGACTTTTGCATGATCGGCTTTGAGAAGGTCGATGGCGTTCATGGCGCTGCCTCTGCTGTCACGGAGTGAACACAGGCCGTTGTTTCACGGCGCTGTGAATGCCCTGATTCAGTCGCATTTGCCATGCCAGTCCGTGGCGAATGCTCAATCGCTCTGGATCAAGGGCTTGCGCCGACACGGGCAAAAAGCCTTCGTGCAGCCTGCATGAAGAGGACATTGCAGGCATTGCAGATCACGGCTTCGTCAGATGACAAGCGCCGCGTGCCGGGCAGTCAATCGGATTACGACGCTGAATGACTGACATGCTTGGGGCCCGCCAACGCCCAGGCAATCAAGCCGAACAATGGCACAAACACGATCAGCACAATCCACACGCCTTTATTGCTCGCTTTCCCCTCGCTCTTGCGCACCCGATTGATGGCCCAGAGTTCGATTAGCAGAAGAACTGCCGCCAGTACGATCCACACGGTTTCGATTTGCATTGGCTACCTCCTGATGGTCTGTGCGTTAGGTGGCGTGCGGTGCGACGGGTTCATTTATTTTTGTTCAGGGCATTGAGCTGGCGAGCGAGCTCCAGTGCCACCCGACCGCTGTTAAAGGTCGGCAGCAGGTGAGTGAAAGGGATGTCGATCATTCGGTTCTCGCGCACCGCGCGCAGTTGCGACAACACCGGGTCGTGGGTCAGCAGATAGCGTTTGCGCCTGGCGGGCGACCATTCGGCGTCGGCCAGCAGGATCACGTCCGGGTCGCTGGCCAGCAGGGTTTCGCTGTTGACGGTGACTCGATACAGGTTGATGTCGGCGAACACATTGCGTGCTCCGGCGGCGGCCAGTAGCGGGGTGACAAAACCACGTCGGCCCTCGCTGTCGAGGCCTTTGACTTCGCTGTCGAGATAGAACACTGACAATGGTTTAGCCGTACCGGCCAAGGCTCGGGCGCTGGCAATGTCCTCTTCCATGGAGTCGATCAATGCTTGGGCTTTTTGCTGCTGGTGCAGCAGCTTGCCCAGCGTCAGCAAGTCATTGCGTACATGCGCGAAATAATCCAGCGAGTGCCCGTTGCAGGCGGATTCCAGCAGATACGAACCCACGCCATTACGCGCCAGCCCCGAGCGCGAAGTCACCCCGTCGCCGAATGCCGTGGCAAACCCGCCGATTACCAGATCTGGCTTCGCAGCGTAAAGCACCTCGCTGGCCGGGTACTGCCGCGCGATTACCGGTACGCCGAAATACTCGGAAGGCCGCTGACCGGCATCGGTGTCATCCAGATAGGCTACGCCGACCAGCGCTGGCCCCGCACCCAGTGCCAGCACGAGATCCGCCGCATGCTGATTGAGCGCGACGATGCGCGAAGGCGCAGCGGCGCGCCAGTCCTCGCCGCAATTGCGGAAATGGTCGGCGAACGCAGGCGCCGCGCAGAGCAGGGCACTCAACAGCACGCACAACCGGCTCATGCCCGCGCCTTGATCAGCAAATCCGCAACCACTTCACCGCCCACCAGATGTCCCTCGACCAACCGCTGCACCTCTTCATTGTTGCGCACGCCATACCAGCAACGCTCCGGATACACCGTCACAATCGGCCCCAGATTGCACGGGAACTGGCAGTGCGTACGGGTCAGCAGCACGCCGCCCGGCGTCTCGATGCGATCGTGCGCGAGCAAATGCCGGCGCAGGGTTTTCCATAGCTGCAAGGCGCCGCGCTGGGTGCAGCGTGGGCCGGTGCAGAGGAACACATGGCGCGCGTGCTCGGGCACGTGCGACCAGTCCGGGTGCGTGTCGACGCCGTCGACGGCTTTGATCTCACTCATCAGAAGCGGTACGTGTAGCGCACTTCGGAGGTGAACGGCCGGCCGAGGTTGTCGACATTGCTCGAACGGCTGGTGACGTAATCACGATCGAAGAGGTTTTCCACCAGCAGGCTCACGCGGTGTTGGTGGGCGTTGTCGAGGTAGCGATAAGCGTCGGCGTCGACCACCGAATAGTTGCCGTATTCAACCTGTTTCGAACTGGTGATGTCGCGTATGTAGCGGATCGCGCCGCCGGCACCCCACAGGCGATTTTCCGATTCATAACCCACGCGCGAACGGGCGAAGAAGCTCGGGATGTCATTGATGGTCGCCCCCGTGCGCGATTCGGTGAGGTTGCGGGTCATGTCCGCTTGCAGACTCCACTGCTCGTTGAGCGCGAGCTTGGCGTCGGCCTCGAAACCGCGCATCTGGATCGTGCCTTCACCGTTGACCCACTGAATGTCATCGAGGGTGATCAGGTCGTCGATCTTGCGTTTGAACAAGGTCAGGCTGGCGCTGAATTCACGATCCAGCAGAAAGCCTTTGTAGTCGACACCGAGTTCAGCGTTGCGGCTTTTTTCCGGTTTGAGATTGCGATTACCGATCTCGTCGCCCGGCTCGTTGACGAACAGTTGCTCGGCGTTCGGCAGTTTGTAAGCGCTGCCGTATTGGCCGCGCACCGACCAATTGTCATTGAGGTCATACAGCGAAGTGAGCATGCCGACCGTGACACTGTCGCCGCCGCTCATGGCTTCGTGGCGCACACCGATGCTTGGATGCCAGTCGGGAAGAGCGTCGATCTGCGGGCGCAGTTGCGTGTAGAACGCATGGGCTTCGGCCTTGTCGTTATCGATGATCAGTACATCGTCCTGGCCCTTGAACCATTGATTGTCGGTGCCAAACACCAGCACATGGCCGCCGGGCAATTCTGCTTTGCCTTCGGCCTGCACGCCCCAATCGGTGAAGCCCCAATAGTCGTTGTGATTGATGACTTGGGTGCCGCCCCCGGCGATATTGTTGACGCGCGTGTAGCGGGTGTCCCAGTCGTTGATATGGCCTTTGACGAAGTAGCTCAGGCGCTCGTTGACGGTCTGCTCGAAGGTCGCCGTGGCGATCTGCTGCACGCGGTCGTTGGTGGTGTTGTGATTGTCGATCGGACGGGCGAAGTCGAGATTGGCGTCGGCGTATTGGTAGAACAGTTCCAGCCGCGCATCATCGCCAAACGACTGAATCGCCTTGCCGCCGAAGGTGGTGACTTCGTAGGCGCGGTTCTTCTCGCTGACGTTTTTCATGTCGCGGTTGCGATAGGGCTGGTAACCGTCGGAAACGTTGTGGCTGACATACGCCAGCAGACCGAGATCGCCAAAACCGTTCGTGAAGATGTTCTCGACCCGAGCGTCTTCGGTGGTGCCGCCGAAGCTGTCGACGCCCAAGTTGACCTCGCCGGAGGCTTTGCGCGATTGCGGGCTGCGGGTGACGATGTTGATCACACCCGACACGGCTTGAGTGCCGAACAACAGGCTCTGGCCGCCCTTGAGCACTTCGATGCGCTCGATGGCATTGGCCGGCAGGGTGTCCAGATAGAGGCCGCCGTACAGGCGATTGTTCAGGCGTACGCCGTCAAGCAGGATCAACGTGTCGTCGTTGCGCCCTCCCAGCAGTGAATAAGTGCCGTAGTCGAACGGACCGTTTTTCGGTGCGACGTACAGACCGGGAATGAACATCTGCATGACGCGGCTGACATCGGCGCTGGGGCCGGCACGTTCGATCTGTTCGCGGCTGACGATCTCGACTTTACTGCCGAACTTGGCCATGTCGGCGACAGTGGTCGATTCCACTGACGGTGCAGAAACGATTTGCTGATTGAGTTCCAGCGGCGCGTCGTCGGCCAGTAGCAGCGGGCTGAACAGGCAGCCAAGGAACAGGGTTGGAGCACAAGTGTTGAAAGGTCGAATCATTGTCTTCTCGAAAAGGATCTTCGCAGAAGAGCATGCAGGAGAAGGCATCGCGCACAGCCAATACCGGCCCATGCCCGCCCACCGCAGGATTTTGCCAAACAAAATTTCAGGCCGGTCTCCGGGCTCGCGCGTATCGAGGCTTTCACCTTCCCATGGCCGTCTGGCCACAGTGGTGTATCGAAAGCATCACGCGCATACCGTTGCGGGGGCAGCACCGGACTTGTTCGAAAAGAACGTACCGGTTTCCCGTTTCACCCCATGCACGGCGGCATGGGACACCTGAAACTGGGCGGCATCTGAACATTCGACAGACCGTTCGTCAACTTTTCGGGACCCGGGTTATGGGTATGCAAATGGCCAAAGTTGCCTATTGCCAAGCACCCGTCGCGCGCCAGACAATAAGAGTCATTATCACTCGCGAATTATTCCAGCCTCATGTCCGCCGACGAATTATCCCTGCGCAGCGCCGTCAATGACTTGTATTGCGACCATCACGGGTGGTTGAAAGGCTGGTTGCGCAAGCGTCTGAGCAACTCTTTCGATGCGGCCGATCTGGCGCAGGACACCTTCGTTCGGGTCATCAAGGCCCGCAGCGCTCTGGAGATTCGCGAGCCGCGTCCTTACCTGTCGATGATCGCCAAAGGCTTGCTCGTTGACCTGTTCCGCCGCCGTTCGCTGGAGCAATCCTGGCTGGAAGCGCTGGCGGCCATGCCACAAGAGCAACAGCCTTCGCTGGAAGAGCAGGCGATCCTGCTGCAGGCGCTGGTGGAAATCGACCGTTTGCTGCAAGGGCTGGGGCCGAAGGTCAAGCAGACCTTCATCCTGTCGCAGTTCGATGGCCTGACCTACCCGCAGATTGCCGAGCGCTTGAACATCAGCGTGCGCAGCGTCAACAATTACATGGCCAAGGCCATGGAGCATTGCTGTCTGATGCAGATTCAGATGCAACTGGCATGAGCCTGTCGCCCGCCGAACTGCAAGCGATCAGCGCCGCTGCCCGCTGGTACGCGCGTCTGCATTCCGGCATCGCCACCGAGGCGGACCGCGCTGCGTGGAACGACTGGTTGCGCGCCGATCCTGCCCATCAGCAAGCCTGGCAGCAGATGGCGGCGGTCGGCGAACAGATGGCCAGCGTGCCGGGCGCATTGGCGGCACCGGCGTTGCGCGGGGTCGAGCGATCCCGGCGGCAGGTATTGCGCAGCGTGGTGCTGCTGGCGTCGGCCGGGTCGCTGGGCTGGCTGGGCTGGCGCAGTGAGCCGTCACAAAACCTGCTGGCCGATTTCCGTACCGGCGTGGGCGAGCGGCGCGAGTTTCGTCTGGCCGATGGCAGTGCCTTGCTGCTCAACACCGACACCTCGGTCAATCTGCGTTTCGACGGTCGCCAGCGAACCCTGGAATTACTGTGGGGCGAGATTCTGCTGAGCACCGCGGCCGATTCGTCGCAGCGTCCGTTCAAAGTATTGACCCGGCATGGCCAAGTGTTGGCGTTGGGCACGCGGTTTATCGTCCGCTCACAGGACAGCGGTGGCGAGGTGTCGGTTGTCGAGAAGGCGGTCGAAGTCAGCTCGGCGGGCGGTGGCTCCACCGTGCGTTTGGAAGCCGGACAATCAGTGGCTTTCAACAGTCGTGCGGTAGGCGCGATTCGCCGCAACGATGCGTCGGTCGGTGCCTGGCAGCAAGGCAGCATCATCGCGCTCAATCGTCCTCTGGCCGAGTTGCTGGCGGATATTTCGCGTTACCGCCATGGCGTGCTGCGGTGTGATGCGCGGATCGCCCAACTGAAGGTTTCCGGCGCATTCCCGATTGATAACACCGACCTCGCACTGGCGGCGCTGGAGAGTGGATTCTCCTTGCGCATCACGCGCTACAGCCGTTATTGGGTCAACGTGTCGCCGCCTGCCCAGTGATTGGCCCGTGAACCGGAAATATTTTTTCAGCGTTTGCACTTTTCACACACACCGTTCGGCTCATCCCTCAATGAGTTTTTATTCAGCGTTTCTGGGGGAGGGTAAGCATGTCTCGGGTGTACAAGTCTGGTCGTCTGGCGACCGCGGTGAAGGTCGGACTACTGGCGGCAACGACGGCCGGCGTCTGGTCGACGACCACGTTGGCCGCGCCGTTTTCGGCGCAACAGAGTTCGGTTAAATCCTTCGACATTGCCGCTGGCAGCCTGACCGAAGTACTCAGCCATTTCGCCAGTGCGGCGGGGGCAGCGATTTCGTTTGATGCGCAACAAACCGATGGCCTGAAATCCCCTGGCCTCAGAGGCGCATTCGGCACCAGCGAAGGCTTCGCGCGGATACTTGGTGGCAGCGGTTTGCAAGCCGAACCGCAGGCCAATGGCACCTATGTGCTGCGGCCGGCACCGGTAGTCGGTTCGGCGCTGGAACTGGGGGCCACCAACATCAACGGCCAGATGCTCGGCGCGACCACGGAAAACAGCGGCTCGTACACCACCGGCGCGGTGACCATCGGCAAAGGTGAGCACTCGCTGCGGGAGACCCCGCAATCGGTCACGGTGATGACGCGCAAGATGCTCGACGACCAGAACCTCAACACCATCGATCAGGTCATGGAAAAGACCCCGGGGATCACCGTCTACGACTCGACCATGGGCGGCAAATACTTCTACTCCCGTGGCTTTCGCATGTCGGGCCAGTATCAGTACGACGGCGTGCCGCTGGACATGGGCAACCTCTACGTTCAGGCCGACAGTTTCAGCGGTGACATGGCCTATTACGACCGCGTCGAGATCCTTCGCGGCGCGGCCGGGATGATGAAAGGTTCGGGCGGCACCGCCGGCGGGGTTAACTTCGTGCGCAAACGCGGGCAGGCCACAGCGCAAACCGAGATCACCTTGTCGGGCGGCAGTTGGGACAATTATCGCGGACAAGTCGACACCGGTGGCCCGTTGAATGACGCTGGCACGATACGTGGCCGCGCCGTGGTCGCCGAGCAGAGCCGGCATTACTTTGTCGACGACGCCAACCGCAAGGATCAGGTGTATTACGGCGCGCTCGACTTTGACGTCAGCCCCGACACCACACTCGGACTGGGTGTCGCCTATGAAGACGTCGATGCCAATCCGTGCTGGGGCGGTCTGCCGCGCTACAAGGATCGCAGCGATTTGAAACTCAGTCGTTCGACTTGCCTGGATCCGTCGTGGAATACCTGGCGCAGCCAGCGCACGACGGTGTTCAGTGATCTCAAGCATCAGATCAACGAAAACTGGAGCCTGAAGGTCGCCAGCGTTTACACAAAAAACACGCAGGACATCAAATACGCATTTGCTTCCGGTGCGGTGACTCCGGGCGTCAACACCACCGGCATGCTGGGCAGCATGTACGACTACGATCAGGTCGATTACGGCCTGGATGCGTACGTCGATGGCAAGTTCAACGCATTCGGTCAGCAACATGAACTGATCGTGGGCGCCAACGCCAGCCGTTCGAAAAAGAACGACTTCTACTCCGTGGCGTTTTTGCCGCAGCGGCAGAGTGTGTTCAATCCCGACAAACATATTCCTGAGCCGGACGACAGTTACTTCATCGAAAACTCTTCGCGCGGCGGCCCGGTCAATTCGCTGACAAAACAGCAGGGCGTTTACTCGACGTTACGCCTGAAACTCGCGGATCCGTTGACGCTGGTCGTCGGTGGGCGGGTCAGCTGGTACAGCTCTGAGACTGATTCGGACTTCATCAACAGCGGCACTTCGGAGCATTCCAGCTCGACGGAAACCGGCCAGGTCACACCGTTTGCCGGGGTTCTGCTGGATTTGAACGAGAACCTGACGGCTTACGCCAGCTATTCGGACATTTTCACGCCGCAAGGCAACTACCGTTCCGAAGACGGCGCGGCGCTCAAGCCACTGGTGGGCCAGAGCTATGAACTGGGGATCAAGGGCGCCTGGTACGACGGTCGACTCAACGGCTCGTTCAACCTGTTCCGCACGATTCAGAAAGATCAGGCGCAAACCGACTACAACTCGTCCTGCCCATCGTCCGACGGCTATTGCTACCTCAATGCGGGTAAGGTTCGCGCACAAGGTTTTGAAGCCGAGATCAGCGGTGAAGTCATCGAACGCCTGCAACTGCTCGCGGGGTACACCTACACGCAGACCAAGACCCTGGACGACATCGACAGCAGCCTGACCGGTGCCGCGTTCAATACGTATGTGCCGCGACACGTGCTGCGCATGTGGGGCGATTACGCGCTGAGTGGCGCGCTTGAGCGCTTTACCCTCGGCGCCGGGGTCAATGCACAAAGCGACAACTTCCGCGTCTCACCCGCCAGTGGCGAGAAAATCAGCCAGTCGGGTTATGCAATCTGGAACGGTCGCATCGGCTACCGCATCGATGACACCTGGTCGGTCGCGCTCAACGGCAACAACCTGTTCGACAAGCGTTACTACTCGACCATCGGTACCGAGACGTTCGGCAGCTACTACGGTGATCCCCGCAACTTCATGATGTCGGTGAAGGCGAGTTTCTAGTTCAGCCTGAATTGATTGCAAGCGCCGGTCCGTCCTGAGTGCAGAGGTGTGTCAGTGGGTTCAGCACCTTCCGGTCACCCTGCGCGCGCGCACCGGCTGCTTTGCTGTGAGGCTTGTCGTGTTTTTCTCCTTCTTTTGAAATAGCTACTAAGGTCTATAACTGTAATCTCGAGGCCATATCCGTTTGTTGTCGACAGTGGCCACTCAGTGGTGGAGATAGCTGAACAGGGAGGTTTTCATGCAAGGTGCCAGCGGCCATTCTTACGGCGGGCACGGCCCGCATTTCATCCGCAATGCGTTACTGGTCGCCATGGCTAACACCCTGATGCTCGCAGACGCTCAGGCCGCGTGCGGGCCATTGGCGGCGGGTGCTTACAACGTTTCGCAAACCTGTTCGGGCTGTCGTTGTCCGCCGGGACCATCGACGCCGGCGTCAGCCACTACACTCGGCGCGCCGCCGGCGAAGACACCTTGCGCGCTTACGGCGTCGGCGCCTACTGGACGCACTTCGGCCCGTCCGGCTGGTATCTGGACGGCGTGTTGCAAGTCAACCGCTTCGACATCGAAGCCAAACCCAACGACATGGCCAAACTGAAAACCCGTGGCTGGGGCTACACCGCATCGCTGGAAAACGGCTACCCGTACGAAGTCGACAAAGACTGGTACATCGAGCCGCAATTGCAGGCGATCTACAGCTACGTCGATCTGGACAGCAGTGATGACGTCGGCGCGAAAGTTCGCTTCAAGGACGTCGATTCACTGATCGGCCGCGCCGGCGTGCGCATCGCCAAGGACTGGGACACCGAGGGCGTCGACAAAAGCGCACGACGCACCAATGGGTGGATCCGGCCGAGTATCTGGCATGAATTCAAGGGGCAGCCGAAAACCGAGTTTTCCTCCGAGTCAGGGTACATCCCGTTCGAATCCGACATTCAGGGCACGTGGGGCGAGGTCAATGTGGGGGTGGATTACCAGGCCAACCGGCGCACCACGTTCACCGCTTCGGCTGGCTATCGCCAGGGCTTCGATGGCGACAGCCATGGGTATGACGCGATGTTGGGGTTCAAGATCAATTTCTAGCGCACTCGGGTACACCGCATAACCCTGTAGGCCTTCGCCTGCTCGCGATAACGGTGTGTCAGGTGTTCATTTGCTTCTGACACACCGTTATCGCGAGCAGGCGAAGGCCTACATTGAATGGCTTGCTGACGCTCGGCCCTATATCCTTCACGCCTGTTTGAAGGATTGAATTAGGGAAGAATTACATGCCGTTCAGGGTGATGGTGGTCGGTGGTTACGGAAATTTCGGCAGCATCGTGTGCAGGCATCTGGCGTCGACGCCGGACATCGGCCTGGTGCTTTCGGGCCGTGATCCGCGCAAATTGCAGCGCAAACTCGATGAGCTGAACAGCCAATCGGGCAACGTCTGCGAAGGCTGGTGCGGCGACGCCATGGGCAGCGAATTCAAAGCCGCATTGCGGGCGATGAATATTCAATTGGTCGTGCACACCGGTGGGCCGTTTCAGGGGCAATCCTATGCGCTCGCCGAAAGTTGCATCGACGCCGGTGTGAATTACTGCGACCTGGCTGACTGCCGCACCTTCGTCAACGGCATTCACGTTCTCGACGCGAGAGCGAAACTGGCCGGCGTGGCGATCCTCAGCGGTTGCAGCTCGGTGCCGACGTTGTCGTCGGCAATCATCGATGAGCAGCGTCAGCGTTTTTCCCGCATCGACTCGATCGAACACGGCATTTCCTCATCGGCGAAAATGCCGGGCTTGTCGACCATCGAAGGTGTACTCGCTTACGCCGGCAAACCGATCAAGCAACTGAAAAACGGCAAGGTGCATGAAGTGTCCGGCTGGCTGGACCTGACCTTGCGCAAAATGCCGCAGATGGGCACGCGTCTGCTGGCCAACGTTGATGTGCCGGACATGGACATCTTCGCCGGTCGTTATGGCGCGCAGACCCTGAAGTTCAAGGCTGGCGCCGGGCTTAAACTTGGCGGCGTTGCCAACGGTCTGTTGGCTCAGGCGCTGAAAGTCGGACTGGTGCGCGACCATGTCTTGTGGGCCGGCAGACTGCATCGCCTGGGCACGCATTTCGAGCGTTTCGGCGATGGCAAAAGTGCGATGTACATCGACGTGCAGGGCCTTGGCGTTGACGGCAAACCGCTGTCGATGACCGCGCAACTCACCGCCCTGAACGACAAAGGCCCGGAAATCCCCAGCTGCGCCGCCGTGGCACTGGCGACAAAAATGGCTTCAGGCTACGTGCCGGCCGCCGGCGCCCGACCGTGCGTGGGCGAAATCAGCGTCGCCGAGTACATGGCCGCGATCAACGATCCTGACAACCTGAGTCTGGCCGTGCAGTTCTCGGACGGGCAGCGCTGACATGCTCTACCTGTGCCTGAAGTATCTGCACATCATCGCCGCGATCTTCCTGTTCGGCTTCGGCATGGGTTCCTACCTCTACCTGATCGCCGCCAGTCGCACGCGCAACCCGCAAGTGATTGCCCACGTTGCGCGCATGGTCGTGGGCTTTGACACCTGGATCACCACGCCGGCCGGGTTCGTGCAGATCATTACGGGGTATCTGCTGATGCGCCTGTCGGGGCTGAGCATGAGCACCGAGTGGGTGCTGACCTCGTTGATCATCTTCTTCTGCGTCGGCTCGCTGTGGTTGCCGGTGTTGCTCCTGCAGAAGCGGCTGTGTGTGATGGCGACGAGTGCGAGCGAAGTGGGGGCGAGGCTGGATGAGCAGTATCAAGCCGTCTACCGGAAATGGTTCTGGATGGGGGTGATGGGTTTCGCCGGAATGTTTGTCATCGTTCTGATGATGGTCACGAAGATGACGCCGGTGCAGTTGTTTAACTTTCTGGTGTAGGTGCGGTGGCTTTCAGGAAGCGCTGTTCATGATCAGGGTTCGGCAGCAGGCAAGTGTCGTACTTGCCGAACAGCCGATAGCGGTTCAGCGCAATGCGATCGTAGGCCCAGTCGCGCAAGCCGCGGGGGAATACGCGCAGCAGGCGCAATGGCTGCCAACGGGCGGGTAGTTGGCTAATGACTTCGAAGAACGCGTCCGAACGCTCCCAGTAGTGACGATCACGAATAACGGCCATGGTGTCGAATTGATCTATGGGCAGGCCGGCCCACGCGAGCAACGCCTGCCCCTCCGGCGACTGCACCGCTGCCAGACGTACGCGATGTTGATGATCGTGGCGAATCAAAAAACGCGCCCAGCCATTGCAGAGTTTGCACACGCCATCGAACAAGACCACGGATTCGCCGGGGTTGAGGAACGGGGCGGGGGGCGGGCGGTTTTTTTCGGAGGGCATAGGGTTTGTGGTCAAGAGGTTGGGTGTTGCGATCATAGCGCCGCAAGCAGTTGTTCGCGAATAACTGCCTCAGGCAGAGCCGTGGATATAAGGGACATACCCCGTTTAGACGCGTGATCTGCCTCCCGACGATGTCAAACCGCTGCTTCACCCCCGTGAATGTCCCTGACTCGATCCTTGGAACTGGCCCGAAGCGTATGCCGAAACTTCAACGCCGGCCGCTCGACGCAATAGTACGAAACACCACTCAACAAGAATGACAGCACCAATACCGTTGCAACCCTGGCCCAATCGAATGAGGTGATCGGCCAAAAGCCGTGCAGGAAGTAAATCACCATGAAGTGATTGAGGAACACGCCGTAGCTGATGTTTCCCAGAAATTCGTCAAACCGGTGAAATTTCAGTTTTGTCAGCCAGTACACGGCAGGGATGCCCAGGGCAATGCCTGCGGCCACTTCGGCGTTGAACGGTCGGCGGTCGATCCAGCCCGCCATGATCGCCACGACGATCATTGCCGCCGCCACGGCGGTGCCTGTGGCGATTGCCAGACCCTTCGCCTGCGGTTTGTAGAGGTAGCTGCCACACAGGAATATAAACAGGACGCCCGGCAACAGGCGGTAGCCGTAGTAGTCGGTGTTGATGAATCCAAGACACGCGGGAATGAACACCCCGACGGACAACGCGAAAGCAACGCCCCGTGCTCGGTAGATGAGCAGGAACGGGATCACCAGATAGAAGCACATCTCAAGCCCGAGCGACCAGGCCGGAGGCAAAATCCACGTTCCGCTCGCGCCGAACATATAGAAACCGAGGGGCACGATCGCGAGGTTCGCGGCGATGTTTCTGAAGGTCAGTTCGGCCCACTGTGGCGTGCCGGGCAGCAGGAAGTAGATCACCGCACAAGAGACGAAGAAATAGAACAGGAATTGCGGATAAAGACGCAAGGCTCGGTCCAGGTAGAACCGGCCGACTTTCTCGGGGGCCTTGTAGTTGCGCTCGATCAGTGAGGTCATCACGAAACCACTGATGAGCAGGAAGGAAATCACGGCAACCACTCCTGGGTTGAACCCCATGAACGTCTTGCCCATATGCGAAACAGCGACCAGGACGGCCAAAAGCAAACGGAAGGCTCCCACGTGTATCCCCAAACGACCTTGTAGTTATGGCGGGTAAATTACGATGGTTTTTGGGGGGATGACAGGTTTTTCTCTGCGCTCGGGGCTAGGGAATTTCAGGATTTCGGAGAATGCGGGATTTATGCGAGCCATTCGCAGTGGGCGAGAGCGCTCGGCACGGAACCAAGCGCTCAGGGTAGGGCGGGGCACTTACGGCTCCACCCTGACGTTTCAGCCTTTGTTTGCGTTTAGCTTGCGCAGTTCTTCGTAGGTCGCCGACTGGACGAACCAGAAGCCGGAAATGATGCACCAGCACAGGGTGCCGGCCACGAAGATACCCAGCGCCGGGAGGAACCCGCTGGTGAAAATCGCGACGATAGCGACCAGCCAGATGAACGCCAGGGAGAGATAGAGGACGGTGTTGTTGACGCTGATGACGAAGTCTTTCACGGGGGCATATTCCTTGCAGAATGTAGAAAAATTCCCCCTCTCCGGGGGGCGAACGCATGCTATCACATTGCCTTCACGGTTCAAGGAAGGGGAACTCATTGCCGGCTGGAATGGGGACGGATTTATTTATCAGGCAGACCGGTCGCTTCTGGCCGAAATCGGACGTCCCTGAGCGGCCACTATCTGCTGACCGTGGGCGAATGGGCCGGTGGCGGTGGTTTCCAGAGAGCGTGAGAAGTTAGCGGCGGATTTGCGACAGTGTGTCGATTCGATTTTCCTGGTTATCCAAAATCTTTCTCGACATACACCAGCGTAGCGTCACCATTTAAGCTTGCTGAAACGTTTCACCCAGTTTATAAAAAGCGCACAACTCCAAGAAAGGCTGCTGCCATGACCCCGCTCAAACTCGTTGTTGCCCTCAGCGCACTGTCCGCTGCCTCCCACGCCATGGCCTGGGATTACGTTCTGCTCGACACCGACAAAGCCGCCCAGAACTGGCAGATCACCAGCCAGCAACTCGGCATAAAAACCGACAAACCCTTCAGCGTTACCCTGCGCACCTTGCATGGCGGTCGGCAGGAGGGCGTCAGCATTGTCGACATCGATAACGGTACGATGAAACTCTCGGTAGTGCCGACACGGGGAATGAATGTCCTGCAGGCCTCGGTCGGCAATGTGCGCATGGGCTGGGATTCACCGGTCAAGGAAGTGGTCAATCCGTCCTTCATCGAACTCAATGGCCGCGGTGGTCTTGGCTGGCTGGAAGGTTTCAATGAGCTGGTCACCCGCTGCGGGTACGAATGGGTTGGCCACCCCGGCGTTGACAACGGCGAACTGCTGACCCTGCACGGTCGAGCCGCCAACATTCCTGCGAACAAAGTCACTCTGCACATCGATGAAACACCACCGTACGCCATCACCCTGCGCGGCGAATTGAAAGAGCAGGCGTTCAAGAAGGTCGACTTCTCCGTCGCGACGGAACTGGTCACCGAACCCGGCAGCGTCGTGTTCGACCTCAACGACACCCTGACCAACAACGGCGACTATCCGAAGGAATACCAGGCGCTGTATCACAGTAACTTCAGCACCCCGTTCCTGGAGCAGGGCGCTCGTTTCGCCGCGCCGGTGAATCAAGTGTCGCCGTTCAACGACAAAGCCAAGGGCGATCTGCCCGAATGGCAAACCTACCGCGCACCGACCAAGGACTACGACGAAACGGTTTACAACGTGGTGCCGTACGCCGATGCCAAGGGCGATACGTTGACCGTGTTGCATAACAAAGCCGGCAGCCTGGGCGTTTCGGTTGGCTTCAATACGCAGACACTGCCGGTGTTTTCCCTGTGGAAAAACACCGATACCCAAGGCCAGGGATATGTCACAGGGCTGGAGCCGGGGACAAGTTTTTCCTACAACCGCCGTTATCAGCGGCCACTGAACCTGGTGCCGACAATCGGGCCGAAGGAACACAAGCAGTTCCGCATCAGCTACAGCTTGTTGGCGGATAAAGCGGCAGTGGACAAGGCCTTGAAGCAGGTGAGCGAAATTCAGGGTGGACGCGAGACCGAGGTGCGGCAGACGCCGTTGGTTGATCTGACCAAGGAGTGACACCGGCCAGGGCATTGTCGGCCGATGAGCTGCTCGCAATGACAGAGACTGTCGGCTCTTGGCCAAAAGCAGACGCATTAAGCGTTCTTGATCCCTCTGTGGCGGATACCTGACCGCCGCCACAAAGGGATCACCCCTCAATCCACCGGCACAACCTTATCCAGCGCTTGATTCACCGCCAATTCCCCCAGCATCACCACTTGCGCAATGCCCAGCGCAGTTTTGCGGTGGCCTGGGTCCAGGAGGGCGGCGAAGTTGCAGAGCATTTCGGTGGCTGAGCTGAGGGACTCGCTGGCGTTAACCAGCAGGGACTCGCTGTCGTAGTCGGCGTTGGCCAGAAACATGGGGGCGTGTTTCTGGTCGCTGCCCATGATGCGTTGGGTGGGCGTTAGATAGTAATCGAGGGCGCGTTCGGCGGCGTCGTTGAGGGTTCGGGAGTCCGGGAATTTGTAGGGTGAGACTGGATCGGTTTCTGGTGGATTCGGCGTTGGTTTGAACATAGATGAAGCTCCATATGGGACTTAAGGAACCATCACCTTCGCTACCAAACGAAAGGTGGTGGCCATACGAAGGTTGGTAGACCGGCCCATATGGAAAATCCGGCGCGCCCGAGGACGCCCTGCGCATGGCCACCATAAGACAAATGCTGAAAAAGCATCTGCGCACGGTGACGTTATGCGTCATATGAGAGCGGGCTACCAAACCCCATCACTGTTTTTCAGTGACCCGGAAACGATAAAACCCGCGCCCCAGACGCACAAGCCGGCGGATTCTGGCGTAGTCGTAGGCAACGGCGCAAGACGTTGTAGCCTTAAGCAGGTAACGCGACGTGTCTTTTAAACAACCACAAAAAACTCCTAAACAAGCCTCATCAACGCGCCGTTCAAAATGACATTCGTCGGCCCGCCCTACAGCTCAGGCAATGGCCTGGAACCCTCACGCCCAGACACGCACCAACACTAGGTTGCAACCCAAAAAGACGAGGAGGGATACCCATGTCAGTTCATCCGATTCTGTTTCTGGGCGGCTCCGGCGCCATCGGCCACCGTTCTGCCAAAGCGTTGCGCGCCGCGCACCCCGACGTACCGTTACTGATCGGCGGCCGCGACCTGGCCAAGGCTCAACAAGCCGCCGAGGAAATGGGCGGGGCGCAGGGCGTAGTCATTGATCCTTCTGCCGATGACTTGGGGCTGGGTGATCGCCCGATCAGCGCCGTGGCGGTTTTCTACATGGATCATTCCCTTGCCGGGCTGCGTTTTGCGCAGCAGCGCAAGGTGCCGCACTTGAGCATTTCGTCCGGCATTTTCGAGATTGCGCCGCAAATCGCCAGTTACATCCATCGCCCTGACGCGTCGCCCATCGTGCTGGGTTACGAGTGGATGGTGGGCGCGACGACGGTGGCGGCGCTGCACCTTGCCGAGGCGTTTGCCCGGGTGCGCGATATTCGCATTGATGCGTTGGTTGACGAGCAGGACGGCGGCGGGCCGGCCGTGGCCAAAGATTTTGAACACTTGAGCAAAATGCTGCCCGCCGCCCTGACGCGGCGCGATGGCAATTACATCTGGCGTGAAGGTGAGGAGCAGAACGTCAGCTTCCGTGCGGTGGACGGCACATCGATGCAAGCCTCTGGCTTCTCGTCCATTGATGTTACCGGGCTGGCTGCCGCCACCGATGCGCCAAATGTGCAGTTCAATCTGGCCAGCGGGGTGGGTTCTTCGCGGCGCGCGGGTCGGCCGATGTCGACCGAAATTCTCATCGAAATGGTCGGCGAGGATCGCCAGGGTCGGACGTTGCACACACGTCATGCCGTCGTTCACCCGGCAGGCGCCGCAGCGTTGACAGGGCTCAGTGTGGCCATGTTGCTGGAACGACTGCTTGGGCTGGATGGCAAACCACCCACTCCGGCAGGTCTGTACTTCCCTTATCAGTTGCTCGATGCCGGTGCGTATCTGGAGCGTTTGAGTAAAGAGGGCGGTGAGTTGCTTGAATTGAAAGTGCGGTAAGGAAATTTCTTTCGTTAATGCCGACCGTTCTGATAGATCCGCTGGCGAGCCTTGATGTGCTCGCCAGCGGTCATTTACCCTCACGGCGACTGCCAAGCCCCGCCCTCCGCAACAGGCACCTCACCCAGATCATAAGGGTTGACCCCTTCAAGACAGCCGACATTGAAACCAAACTCATGCGGATTGGTGCTGCGTCGGTGATGTGTGTAGATCCCGCAGTTGCCGCAGAAAAAGTGCTCGGCCACTTGCTGGCCAAAGCTGTACTTTAATAACGCTGATTTACCGCGAACCACCTTCAGGTCAGCCGCCGGCACTGCCGCCACGATTGCGCCTCGGCGTTTGCAGAACGAGCAGTCGCAGCGATGGGGCGGGGGCAGGCCGTCGGGCAAATGGATTTCGAGGATGACCGCACCGCAATGGCAACTCGCGCGATGGTCGCGGCGGATCAGCGTATTACCGATTTGTTTGAGCATGGCTATGCCTCTGTCCAGTCCACGGTCGCCGTTTCACGCCACTTCACTTCGGTAATGCCAAAGCGCTCGGCCTGGGGTTTGGAGATGACCTTCAACGGTGGTTTGCCGGGTTTGGGAATTGGCGCGATGCCGGCATCGCAACTCGCCCAATGCCAGGCATCGGCATTGCGCATGGTTTTCGCGCGGATGACGAATGATTTTGGCTGGCCGTGAAGTTTGTATTCGATGACGAAGATGTCGACGTTGCTCATGCGTTCCTCCTTACGCTCATACGCAAATGAGTTTTGCCGACAAAAAAAATTCAAAGGATTTTCGGAGTTTGTTTCAGGCTGCTGAGAATTGTTTTGAGTTGAACGGCTGGAGCGGGCGCAAGCCTAAAGATCAAGCCTTGCCGAGTAGACAAGGGGACGAAAAATCCAATCGATTTCAACCCCGGAGGTAGCCGGTGACCAAGACGATCAGTGCCAGGGATTTGAACATTCAGCTCAAGCACAACGATGACGGTTCCCTGTTCAAATGGCTGCTTGCCAGTTTCCTGATGGGCAAGCGGATACAGGCCGAAATCGCTGCAGAAGCCTATCGGGTGATTGCCGATAAACACGGGCGCGATACACCGCGCAAACTGGCCGCGTGCAGCCATCGTGAACTGGTCGCGATGCTCGGGGAAGCGCATTACGTGCGTTATGACGAGACCACCGCCGTACGGCTTCACGCCTTGGCACGCCGGTTAAACGACGAGTACGCGGGCAAGGTCTGCCATATGGTCGAGGCCAGCGCTGATCGCCAGGCGTTTGAGAAACGGCTGGCGGAGTTCGACGGCATCGGTCCGAAAACCGTGGAAATCTTCATGCGCGAAGCAAGCGCTGTACTTGGCTTTTGATCGCAGGCAGCAATCCAGTCACGGTCACTGCCGGGATCATTCGAAGGCTACCTCACTCGACGACCAGAACGATTGATCGCCAACAGGCACAGCCCGACCAGCAATGCAGCGCCTGCAACCAGGAGCGCCGAAGGTTGCATCGGTTGGCGCAAGCCTGCTGCTGTGTGCCGCTGCGATATCGCCCGAGGTCGGGTTTCAATAGCTATTTCGTCAAGCGTCTGCAATGGCGTAACGACCTCTGCCTGAAACGGCATTTCCTCGATGCTCAGACGCAGGCCGTCTGTCAGCTCCAGTGTCCGTGCGGTGATAGTGCCGACGATTCTGTCCGGATAAACCGGTTCGCCATTGGGATCGAGTTGGTCATACAGGAATTTTTGCCCTTCAAGCCAGCCCACGGCCGTTTGCAACTCGGGGCCCAGGTAATACTTGCCATCGAGGAAAAATCCGGAAAATTGCGGCGCGCGCTCGACGCTTTCAATGCGATAACGCTCACCCGGTTTCATACCGGTTTCAGGGGCAATCATGGTCAATCCCTCCGCTGTAGGTTCAGCGGTAGAGAACAGGGAGCGACCGTCGTTCCATGTAAAGGAGGAAAGGTAGCGGTTGTCCTGATCAACAGCCTGGATCATTCAGGAGAGCAAACGTACGCCTGAGCGGATCAGTCCCTTTGCCGTCAACTCCCGAATTTTTTCCCGCAGTGTTTCGCGCTCTGCCTTCGGTGTTACCGGATCGACAACCAGATATTGCCTGTCGCACCACGATTCGATTTGGCCGATCCAGTAGGTTTGTCCGGCGTGCCCCGTGTCGAGGCGGCTTAACAAGTAGCCGACTTGTTGCCAGGTCGGCAGCAGTTGGAAAGTGGCGCTGCGCCGCGCCAACGGGAGTTCATGCCAGTCTTGATCAAGTTTGGCTTTCACTCCACGGATCAACAGCGGCCAGGACACTTTGTCCAGTCGCGCAATCACCACCGAAAAAACTTTATCCGACGGATCGTCGAGTGCCGCGAACAGTTCAGGCAATTGATCATCGCGAAGCAGGCGCGCAGCGGCTTGTCGCACGGTAACAAAAGCCGAGCGTAATGCGCGGGCGTGCCAGTGCTCTGGCAACGTGCCAGCGAGTTCAGTGGTCAGGCCGATCACGCCCAGCCAGTGTTGTTTTGCCGTGGGTAACGGCTGACTCAAGCGCTCGGCGAGGACCGCGTGCGCATCAACGTCGTTACGCGGTGCCGCCCACAGCGCCAGATTGCGGACGGCAGGTGACACATCCAACAAGGCTTCGTGCAGTACAGGTTTCGGATCGGCGAGTAGCGGCAGCAGCGCATGAAGCACACGCACACGGATTTTGCCGCCGGGCCGTGACATCGCTTCAAGGAGCAACGGCAGACTTTGCGGCGCCGGCAACATTGCAGTCGCCGACACCGCCATCAAACGTACGGTCAACTCGCGATGAGCTAAAGCGCTGCGGAGCAGGGTTTCGGGGTTCTCAGGATTTTCCAGCAACAGCGTAAACAGGTAACGCGCGGCTTTGCCTTGGCGATCCAAGAAATCGGCGTACACCTCGTCCCGGCATTTCGCCGATTGCAGCATTGCGCGAACCGTCGATAAGGTCTGGCTGTGGTCGACTCGGCGTTGCGCTGCCAATGCCATCAAGGGTTCGAGAGCGGACAACCAGGCCTGGGTATGAACAGGGGAGAGGTAGTGTTGCAGGCCCGCCGCCGCCAATTCGCGCACCTGCGGGACCCAATCGTTCAGGCGTTCGATCAACACCGCCAATGCTTCGGCAGACGCTTGCCTGCACATTTCTCGCACAGCGACTTCACGAACAAAACCGTTGGCGTGATTACTCACGTCTGCCCATGTGCCGGTGCTGCCGACGTGAGCGAGTATTTCCAGCGCCTCGTTGCGTCGGTAGTCCTCATAAGTGGCAGGCTGTCCTTGCTTGCGTGCCAACCGGGTCAGCCAGTCTTGTGTGTTGTTCATCGGGCAGTGCGTCCTTGCGGGGGCAAATTGTTTTGCGCAAAAGCGTCAGCCTACGCGACTGGCGCCCGAGCACAAAATATCTTCGCTGCCATCCGGGCAGTGCGACGAGCCACGGCGCGTCGCCATGATTCCGGATGGATTGTCCATGGCCCAGACACACCTTCGCCCGACACAGGCCGGGCGAAGGTGCACAACGCAATCGCGATCAATAATCCCAGATCGCCGGAATCCAGCGAAACGCCTCGCCATTCACGGCAACACGGCCCACCGATGGAAACGGCAGGTGCGTGGCGACAAACAGTTCGCCACTGGCCGCAGCTTCCTGCAGCAGCCGCACGCGCACGCGCACCGCTTCATCGGGGTCGTGCTCGAAGCCGTTGTGCCAGTCCGGGTGGTCGAAGGCCACCGGGAACAGGGCGTCGCCGGCGAAGGTCAGGCGTTCGTCGCCGGAGCTCACGTAGACCACGCAGTGGCCCGGGGTGTGGCCGCCGGTGAGTTTGGCGACGACGCCAGGGGCGACTTCGAACGCGTCTTTGAAGATCCGCAGTTTGCTTTGATATTGCTGGATGAACGCGTTGGCGGTGGATCGCAGCACGTCCGGCACCGGTGCGGGCATGTCGGTATAAGTGAAGTCCGGCGAGGTCCAGAAGTCGACTTCGGTGGCGCTGACGTGGATGCGCACGTCGTCGCGCAGACGGTTTTTCACCGTGTCGACAAGCAGGCCGCCGATGTGGTCCATGTGCATGTGGGTGATCACGATGTCGGTGACATCGCGTAGGTCGATACCGGCCGCCGCGAGGCGTTTGGGAAATTGTCCGGCGCGGGGGAACCCGGGGAACTGCCCACCGAGGCCGGCGTCGACGAGGATCACCTGTTCGCCGCTACGCACCACCAGCACGTTGAGTGCCCAGTCGAATGCGTCGGGGCCCAGATACATCTCCTTGAACCACGCAGCACGGGCTTCGGGATCGGCGTTGGTCGACATGGTCTGGGTCGGCAGCGGCAGGACGCCATCGCTGATCACCATCACGTCGATGTCACCCAGGCGCAGCGCGTAGCGCGACGGCACCAGTTCTTCGGGCGGGGTTTGCAGGGTGGCGCTATTGGCGGTGAATGAATCCAGATGCACGGTCATGGTGTTCTCCTTGTACTCAGGCAAGACATCGGTTCGAGGTTGAAGGGGGCGATCAAGCCACCGGAATTGCCGGGTCGGCAGCGGCCAGCGCGGCGCTACGCTCGGCGGCCGGCGGGTAGATCCACACGCTGTTGATTTGCGTCTTCAATTCTTTGGCTTCGGCTTTCACCAGTTTCAGTTGGCGATCCCAGCCCTCGGTGTACACGGCGCCCCAGGCACCCAGGTCGAGGCAGGTGACGTACTTCGGCTGACGATAAGTGGTTGGCGCCACGCCGAGCAGATCGGCGACGGCGTTGTTGCCAGCGTGACGACCGAGGCTGATGGCGTGCTGGCAAGACATCACCGAGAAGTTACCGACGTCGTCGGTGGCGGCGCGGGCGACATCGCCGGCGGCGAATACGTGATCGAGACCTTGCACTTTGAGGTTGCCATCGACGTGCAGACGACCCTGGACGTCGCGTTCGGCGTTGAGCTGTTCAGTCAATGGACTGGCGCGGAAACCCACGGTCCAGATCACCGTGTTGCTTTCGATGTGGCGGCCATCGGCGAGGGTTACGCCGTTAGCATCCACGCCGGCGACCGAGGCGTCGACGATCCACTCGATGCCCAGTTCTTTCGAGGCTTCGATGATGGACGGGCGAATCCCGTCGCCCATGGTCGCGGCGATGTCTTTGCTGCGATCAACGATGATCACTCGAACGTCTTGACCCTCACCCAGAATGGCGCGCAAACGGGCCGGCATTTCGGTCGCGGTTTCGATCCCGGTGAAACCTCCGCCGGCGATGACCACCGTGTTGCGGGCCTTGCTGGCCGGCTGACTGGCCAGCGAGATCAGGTGGCGTTCCAGCCGCGCCGACGATTCGATTTGGTCAACGTCGAAGGCATGTTCTTTCAGACCCGGCACTGGCGGACGGGCCAGTTGGCTGCCGCTGGCCAGCACCAGGCGATCGTAAAAAAGTTCGCCCGGGCGACCGTTTTCATCGCGATAGCCGACGCGACGTGCCTGGCCATCGATGCTTTCAGCGGTGCCTTTGACGAAGCGCACACCGACAGCGTCGAACAGCGCGTCGAGCGGCGCATACATGCTGTGCACGTCGGGTTCGTAGAAACGCGGACGGATGCGCAGTTCGGCTTGCGGGGCGAGCAGAGTGATCTCCACGTCGTGACGGTCATGCATGTCCAGCAAACGCGCGGCGCTCAACGTGCTCCAGAGTCCGCCGAACCCTGCACCGATCACCAATAATTGCTGTTTCATAATGTGCTCCCTGACGCTGATGGATGGATAAACCGAGTCGTGGTTTCGACTCTGGCGCGACGATCACTGGCCGCCGCAAACCGCTTGCCGTACTGCATGGCGGTTAGTCGCCCGCTGTCGAAAACAATGCTACGGCGTGAGGGCTGTGGGCGCAGTTGTCCATCGGTGTGCGTCGATTACGCATGTGTTGAAGGGGGGTATACGAAGGTATCGACTGTGGGAGCTGCCGAAGGCTGCGATCTTTTGATCTTGCTTTTAAAAGGCAACAGCAAAAGATCGCAGCCTTCGCAGCTCCTACACGGGAGGGGTTTTACTCAGGGCTTGTTTGATATGGCTAAGCAAGTCATCGGCCTGGAAGGGCTTGGGCAGGCAAGCCACCACTTCGGGGACTCGGGTGTTCACGTCATCGGGATGAGCAGTGACGAAAATCACCGGAATGCGCAAGCCTTGCGCGCGCAACGCTTCAAGGAGTTCCAGTCCGCTCATGCCGGGCATCTGGATATCGGAAATCAGGCAGTGCACCTGCGCAAGGTCTGTCGATGCAAGGAACGCGCGGGCGCCGCAATAGGTCTGCACTCGGTAGCCACTGGCGCGCAGCAAGCTTGCCAGCGCACTGCGAATGGCCTTGTCGTCGTCCACCACTGCAATGACAACCGTGTTGTGCATAGGGCTCCCTGGTCGGATGGGCACGTATGGCGACTCCTGTCGTCCTTCCACCATACGCCGTCCGCACCGGCGCAAAACTATACCTAGGTATAGTCGGTCGAGCCCCTTTGGCCCTCAGCCGTTCCGGCCATCAGCCTTCACGGCTGAAGCGGCTGCGGTAATCACGCGGTGAAATCGACAGGTGCCGCTGAAAGCAGGCGCGCAGCCGCTCTTCGTCACCAAAGCCGCAGAGACGCGCGACCTTGTCGATGTTGTGCGTTGAGTTTTCCAGCAGACGCTTGGCCGCTTCGAGGCGGAACAATTCGATGGCTTTGGACGGCGTGCGGCCGGTGTTCTGTTTGTAGACCCGGGTGAAATTGCGCAGGCTCATTCTGGCCTGCTCGGCGAGACGCTCCACACTCAGCTTGGGATCGCCGAGGTTGTCCATCAGCCACAGGTGCAGTGAGTCGAACAACGGACTTTCCTGCACTTGCGCTTGCAGCAGTGTGCTGTATTGCGCCTGACCACCGGGGCGTTTGAGGTACACCACCAGTTCGCGGGCGACCTGCAAAGCCACTTCGCGGCCGACATCAGCTTCGACCAACGCCAACGCCAGGTCGATTCCGGCCGTGACTCCGGCCGATGTCCACACCGTGCCTTGCTGGATGAAGATTGCATCGGCATCCACTTCGATCGCCGGGAAGCGCTCGCGCAACGTTTCGCACATGGCCCAATGCGTCGCGGCGCGACAGCCGTCGAGCAGACCGGCCTTGGCCAGCAGAAACGCGCCGCTGCACACCGAAACCACGCGTTGCGCGCTCGGAGCCTCGCGACGCAGCCAATCGGTCAGTTCACCGTGCTCATCGAGGGTCTGGCAGATGTCCGGTGCACCGGGGACGACGAGGGTGTCCAGCGTGGCAATGTCCAGATCGCGTAGCGCGCGGGTATCCACGGCCAGACCTTCGACGGTGTACACCAAACCGCCGTCAAGGCTGGCGGTGTGCAGTTGATAACCGGGTTGACCGCGTTCGGCCAAGGCCTTGCTCGCCGCCCAGAACACCGTTTGTGCACCGCTGAGGTCGAGCAGGCTCATGCGCGGGTAGGCAATGAACACCACGTCGCGTGATTGCGCGGCAGAAGTGCGAGGCTGTGGGAAGGCGCTGGACATCAAAATCTGCCTGTTCAATCGGCTGAAGTGGGGCGGAGGCGACATGGCCGATTTTCAGGGTTTTCTGGCCTGTCGGCAACGCGTGCCGACTGCTAGCCTGCTGTGCGACCGTTTGGCTGGCCTCTGGCTGCGTTTGCCATCATGGACTAGATTTATTCACCTGCACATCGTACGCGTTGCGATCTCGCCGAGGAGACAGTATGACCCTGTGGTCGCATTCCAGCCCCAGCGCCAACCCGCCGACGTTGCGCGAGCCAGTGGTTTATGTGGTCGACGACGACGCCTCGATGCGCCAGGCTCTCGACGGTTTGCTGCGCTCCATCGGCCTGCAGGTGCAGACGTTCGAAACCTCCCTGGATTTTCTCGCATCGGCCAAACGTGACGTGCCCGGTTGCCTGGTGCTCGATGTGCGCCTGCGCGGTGAAAGCGGTCTGACTTTACAGGAGCAGATGGAAAAGACCGGCTTGCGCATTCCCATTGTGTTCATGACCGGACACGGCGATATCGCCATGACCGTCAAGGCGATGAAGGCCGGCGCGGTGGACTTTCTCGCCAAGCCGTTTCGCGATCAGGACATGCTCGACGCCGTGGCCAGCGCGCTGGCCCGCGACAGTGCGCGGTTGCTTGCCGAGCAGTCTGGCGCGGTTATGCGCCAGGCCTACGAGACATTGACGGTGCGCGAACGTGAGGTGCTCAGTTTTGTCATTGTCGGGCTGATGAACAAACAGATCGCCGCGCAACTCAACCTCAGTGAAGTGACGGTGAAAGTTCATCGCGGCCAGATGATGAAGAAACTTTCGGCACGCTCGGTGGCGGATCTGGTGCGCATCGCCGAAGCCCTGGGCATCGAGCCGGCGCGGCGCAACGCTTGAACGGCGGTCTTCGCTAAAAATCGCGGGTCATCCACCGCGTGGCAGAAAACCCTTTGACGGTGTCGACACAGATGGCCAGCAAAAAACAGATTTTGTGGGACGACGGCGAGCGGGTGTTTACCCGCGAACGCGGCCAGGGGGAGGGCAGCCGCAATGTTCTGGTAATGCGCCCGACCCTCGCTCAACCGCTGCCTGCGACCCTCGATCGACTGGCGCACGAATACAGCCTCAAGGACGCTCTCAACGGTGAATGGGCGCTGCAACCGCAAGCCATTGAACGCGCAGGCGCAACCACGCGTCTGCTGTTCGACGACCCCGGCGGCGAGCCGCTGTCGCGTTTATTGATCGCGCCGCTGGACACCGAAACCGGCCTGCTGCAGGCCATCAACATCGCCGTGGCGCTGGGCCGCCTGCACCAGTGCGGGCTGGTGCACAAAGACCTCAAGCCGCAACACATTCTGGTCAATTGCAGCGACGGCCAGACACGCCTGACCGGCTTCGGCCTCGCCTCACGTCTGCCCCGTGAACGGCAGGCGCCGGAGCCACCGGAAACCATCGCCGGCACCCTCGCGTACATGGCGCCGGAACAAACCGGGCGGATGAACCGCTCGATCGATTCGCGCAGTGATCTGTATGCCTTTGGCGTGACCCTTTATCAGATGCTCACCGGCTCACTGCCGTTCAGCGCCAATGATCCGATGGAATGGGTGCATTGCCACATCGCGCGGTTACCGATGCCGGCGTGCGAACGGGTGGCCACCGTGCCGGCGATGCTTTCGCGGGTGGTCATGAAGTTGCTCGCCAAGACTGCCGAAGAGCGCTATCAAACCGCAGCCGGCGTCGAGCATGACCTGCGTCGTTGCCTGAACGATTGGCAGCGCGCCCGGCACATCGAGACATTTACCCTGAACGAACAGGGCGCGATCGATCGCCTGCTGATCCCGGAGAAACTCTACGGGCGCGAGCGCGAAGTGCAAACGCTGATCGATGCGTTCGCACACGTGGTGCAGAGCCAGGCGCCGAAACTGGTGCTGGTGTCCGGTTACTCAGGCATTGGCAAATCCTCGGTAGTCAGCGAGTTGCATAAAGTGCTGGTGCCGTCGCGGGGGCTGTTCGCCTCCGGCAAGTTCGATCAGTACAAGCGCGATATTCCCTATGCGACGCTGGTTCAAGCCTTTCAAGGGCTGGTGCGCACGCTGCTGGGCAAGCGCCGCGAAGTGCTCGTTGAATGGCGCGCGGCGCTGTTGCAGGCACTGTCGCCGAACGCGCGGCTGATGACCGAGTTGATCCCCGAACTGAAACTGATCATCGGCGAGCCGCCAGCGGTGCCGGAGCTTGAACCGCAACAAGCGCAGCAGCGATTCCTGCGGGTGTTGCAGCGCTTTATCAGCGTGTTTGCCCGACCGGAACACCCGTTGGCGCTGTTCCTCGATGACCTGCAATGGCTGGATGCGGCGACGCTGGATCTGCTCGAAGAGCTGCTGACCCGCGCAGAGGTTGGCCACCTGCTGCTGGTCGGCGCCTACCGCAATAACGAGGTCGATGCCGACCACCCGCTCAGCAGCAAACTCAAAGCCATTCGTAGTGCCGGCGCGCACATCGCCGAGATTCGCCTGACCCCGCTCGCGGGTGTGCACATCGAACAACTGATCGCCGAATCGTTGCGCTGTCCACCCGCGAGCATCGTCACGTTGGCGCGGCTGGTGCTGGACAAGACCGGCGGCAATCCGTTTTTCGTCATCCAGTTTCTCCAAGCCCTCGCCGAGGAAGAACTGCTGATTTACGACCATCAGCTCAATCGTTGGCGCTGGGATCTTGAGCTGATCAACGGCAAAGGCTACACCGACAACGTTGTCGATCTGATGGTCGGCAAGCTTGCGCGTTTGCCACTGGAAACCCGGCAGGCCTTGCAACAATTGGCGTGCCTGGGCAACGTCGCGCGGATCGACACCCTGGCCACCGTGCTCGATCTGTCCACGGCGCGCGTGCACGCGGCGCTGTGGCCGGCGGTGCGCCAGGATCTGGTTGAACGTCTGGACGGCGCCTGTGCGTTTGCCCACGACCGTGTGCATGAGGCGGCTTACTCGCTGATCGCCGAAGCCGAACGTGCGCAGACGCATTTGCGCATCGGCCGGCTATTGGCGCTGCAAACGCCGGGCGAGAGGCGCGAAGAGGCGATCTTTGAAATCGTTGGCCAACTCAACCGTGGCGCCAGCCTGATCAGCGCCCGGGCCGAGCGTGAACAACTGGCCGAATTCAATCTGCTCGCCGGTCAGCGCGCCAAGGCTTCGACCGCTTACACCTCAGCGCTGACCTACCTGGGCGCGGGTGCAACAGTGCTTGGCGCACAAGGCTTCGACAGCCGCCATGAGTTGGCGTTTGCCCTGGAGCTGAACCGCGCCGAGTGCGAATTTCTCACCGGGCAATTGGCACTGGCGGATGCCCGTTTGCAGGTTCTGGCCGAGCGCGCGGCGACCACCGTGGAGCGTGCGGCCGTGACGTGTTTGCACATGGACGTCTACCTGTTGCTTGATCGCAGCGACCGCGCGGTGGCGGTCTGCCTGGCCTATTTGCGTCAGGTTGGCATCGACTGGACGGCGCATCCGGACGATCAGCAAGTGCGCCAGGAATACCAGCAGATCTGGACGCAACTGGGTGAGCGCAGCATCGAACAATTGATCGACCTGCCGCTGATGGAAGATCCGGCCTCACTGGTGACGCTGGATGCGTTGAGCAAACTGTTGGCCCCGGCGTTGCAGTCCGATGCGAACCTCGCATGCCTGACCATCTGTAAAGCCGTCAGTCTGAGTCTTGAGCACGGCAATTGCGACGCCTCCTGCATGCTCTACGCCAACGTTGTGCGGGTCGCCGGGCGGCGCTTCGGTGACTACACCAGCGGTTACCGCTTCGGCCGTTTGGGCTGCGATCTGGTTGACCGCCGAGGTCTTACGCAATACGAAGCGCGTACCTACCTGTGCTTCTCGATTTTCGTGGTGCGCTGGATGCGCCCGGTGCGCGAGTGCCGTGAATTGTTGCGACGTGCGCTCAGCGCCGGCAACCGCATCGGCGATTTGCCCTATGCGGCGTATGCCGGCAACAGCCTGATTTCCGACCTGCTGTTTATTGGCGAGCCGCTGGCGGAGGTGCAGGTTCAGGCCGAGGCAGGGTTGGCTTATGCGCAGAAAATCCGCTTCGGTCTGGTGATCAGTTTCATGAGCTGCCAACGGGCACTGATCCGCATGTTGCGCGGGCAGACACTGGAATTCGGCAGTTTCAACGATGAACAATTTGATGAGACGCACTTCGAGGCGAATCTCGCCGCGCCTGATCTGGCGCTGGCTCGGGGCAAATATTGGGTGCGCAAATTGCAGGCGCGTTATCTGGCTGCAGATTACGCGGCGGCCGCTGACTGCGCGGCTCAAGCGCAGGAATTAATGTGGGTGATTTCTTCTTTTTTCGAGGAGGCCGAATACCACTTCTACGCCGCGCTGACATTGGCCGCCCACGGCGCCGTCGATAGCGATCAACTGCAACGCTTGGCAGAGCACCACGATCAACTGCAGACCTGGGCGCAACAGTGTGCCGAAACCTTCGCCAGTCACGTGGCACTGGTCGGCGCGGAAATCGCGCGGGTTGCGGGGCAACTGATCGAAGCAGAGTTGCTGTACGAACGGGCGATTCAATTGGCGGCGGATAACGGTTTCGTTCACATCGAGGCTTTGGCCAACGAACTGGCGGCGCGTTTCTACGGTGCTCGCGGTCTGGCGAAAATCGCCCGCGTTTACCTGCAAGACGCGCGCTACGGTTACTTGCGCTGGGGCGCCGATGGCAAGGTGCGACAACTGGAGCGACGGCACCGTTTTCTGCGCCAGGAAGACGCGCTGCCTAGCCCGACTGCGACCATCATCACTGCCGTCGAGCATCTGGATCTGTCCACGGTGCTCAAGGTCTCCCAAGCCGTGTCTGGCGAAATTGTTCTCGACCGGTTGATCCAAACGATCATGCGCACCGCCATCGAACAGGCCGGCGCCGAGCGGGGTGTGCTGATTCTCACCGAAGGCGAGATTCCGTATATCGCCGCGCGAACGCGCATTGGCGACAGCAGCAATTTACTGTGCAATGAGCCGGTCAACGCGACGGCGCTGGCCGAATCGGTGCTCTACCAGACCCTGCGCACCGGCGAAAATCTGTGCCTGGACGATGCCGGCGCCGATCCGGCATTCGCCGCTGATCCGTATATGCATCAGCACGGCGCCCGCTCGATACTGTGCCTGCCGTTGATGAATCAGGGTCGGGTCGCCGGGGCGCTGTATCTGGAGAACAATCTGTCGGCGGGGGTGTTCAGCCCGGCGCGTGTTGCCGTGCTGCGGCTGGTCGCTTCACAAGCGGCCATCTCGCTGGACAACGCGCGGCTGTATCGTGACGTCGCCGAGCGCGAAGCGAAGATTCGCCGGCTGGTCGATGCCAACATCATCGGCATTATCGTTTGGAGCGTTGAAGGGGAAATCATTGAGGCCAACGACGCGTTCCTGCGCATGGTTGGCTACCAGCGCGATGATCTGCTCTCGGGAAACGTGCATTGGCGCGACATGACCCCGCCGGCTCGGCGCGCCGAAAGCGAAGCGGCGCTGGCGACGGCGATCCGCACCGGGCGCACTCAGCCGTTCGAAAAGGAATACATCCGCAAGGACGGCAGTTGCCTGCCGGTGATCGTCGGTCTGGCCGCGTTTGAAGCCAGTCAGCAACAGGGCGTGGCGTTCGTCCTCGACCTCAGCGAACGCAAACAAGCGGAAGAACAAGTGCGCGAAGGCGAGCGCCGTTACCGTCAGGTACAAGCGGAACTGGCCCACGCCAACCGCGTGGCGACCATGGGCCAATTGGCGGCGTCCATCGCCCACGAAGTCAACCAGCCGATCGCCGCCACCGTGACCAATGCCAACGCCGCGCTGCGCTGGCTCGGCGCACAACCGCCGAACACCGATGAAGTCGAGCATGGCCTCAGGCGCATCATCAGCGATGGCAACCGCGCGGCCGACGTACTCGGCCGAATCCGCGCATTGATCCGCAAGACGCCGCCGCAACGGCAAGCGCTGGACCTCAATGCGGTGGTGGACGAAATGGTCGGGTTTACGCGCGGTGAGGCGACTCGGTATAGGGCTGTGGTGTCCGTGCAACTGGCCAGCGACTTGCCGGCGGTATTGGCGGACCGGGTCGAGTTGCAACAGGTTCTGCTCAATCTGATCGTCAACGGCCTCGAAGCCATGGCGGTGATGGAGGAGGGCGCGCGTCGACTGTCGATCAGCAGCGCTTGCGTCGGTGAAAACGTGCGGATCACGGTCAGCGACTCCGGGCCGGGGTTTGCCTGTGAGCGCGCGGAAGAAGTCTTCACCGCGTTCTACACCACCAAAGCCACCGGGCTGGGGATGGGGCTGTCGATCTGTCGCACGATCATTGAGGCGCATGGCGGACGCTTGTGGGCGGAGGCGAATGCGCCTTGTGGGGCGCGGGTTGTGTTTGCGTTGCCGAGTCATGAGGCATTGCAGCAAACATAGGTTGCAATGTGCGCGCGGTGACCAATTGGTTTTAATCGTGAACACGTAGTTCTCGAATGTCGATATCAGACACGATCATGGCGCAATCAGGCTACTGACTCATCGGGCAGGCCGGGTAAGGTGAGGTGTCTTTAAGTCAAGATAACCCCATACAGATCATGGGGTTGATAAGAACTGCGGCGGTTGAGGGGGCTTCTTTCGGGGAGTTTTACAGGCGACGATGATGATCGTTTGCCTGAGTCAACTCGCTTAAATGTCGATCAGCAGAGAATAAAAAAACCAATGATCAGCCCGAACTCCATGGATTCGAGTAGCCAATTGGCGCAGGGCTTCAAGCCTCGTCACGTCACCATGCTGTCCATTGCCGGGATTATCGGCGCCGGATTGTTCGTAGGTTCAGGGCATGCCATTGCCGCAGCGGGGCCGGCGGTGCTGCTGGCTTATCTGTTTTCGGGTCTGCTCGTCGTGCTGGTCATGCGCATGCTCGGCGAAATGGCGGTGGCCAATCCGGACACCGGTTCGTTCTCGACCTATGCCGATCAGGCGATCGGGCGCTGGGCGGGCTTCACCATCGGTTGGCTTTACTGGTGGTTCTGGGTGTTGGTGATTCCCATCGAAGCATTGGCGGCCGGGCATGTTTTGAACCAGTGGTTTCCTCAGGTCGATGCCTGGTTGTTCGCCTTGGGCTCGATCATTGCGTTGGTGGTGACCAACCTGTTCAGCGTGTCCAAGTACGGTGAATTCGAATTCTGGTTCGCCATGGCCAAGGTTGTGGCGATCATCGGTTTTATCGGTGTCGGTTTTGCCGTGTTGATGGGCTGGATTCCCGACAGGGAAGTCAGCGGGTTGAGCGGGTTGATGGCCGACCACGGCGGATTTGCGCCCAACGGTCTGTCGGCGGTGGTCGGCGCCTTCATCACCATCATGTTCAGCTTCATCGGCACCGAAGCGGTGACCATCGCCGCCGCCGAATCCAACGACCCGTCGCGAAACATTGCCAAGGCCACGCGTTCGGTGATCTGGCGCATCGGCGTGTTTTACCTGCTGTCGATCTTCGTGGTGATTTCCGTGGTGCCCTGGAATGATCCGTTGCTGGCCTCGGTCGGGTCTTATCAGCGCGCCCTGGAAATCATGAACATTCCCCATGCCAAGTTCATGGTCGACGTGGTCGTGCTGATCGCCGTGGCCAGTTGCATGAACTCCTCGATCTACATTGCCTCGCGCATGCTGTATTCGCTCGGTCGCCGTGGCGATGCGCCGAAGATGCTCAAGGCGACCTCCTCGGAAGGTGTGCCGCGCGCAGCGGTTATCGCCAGCACGGTGATCGGTGCGTCGATTACCGTGTGGAGCTATTTCATGCCTGCCGGGCTGTTTCAATTCCTGCTGGCCAGCTCCGGGGCAATTGCTTTGCTGGTCTACCTCGCCATTGCCGTGTCGCAGTTGCGCATGCGGCGGATTTTGCAACAGCGCAACGTCGAACTGACCTTTCGCATGTGGCTGTTTCCCTGGCTGACGTGGCTGGTGATTGTGTTCATCTGCGCCGCGCTGGCGGTGATGATGATCACTCCGGAACATCGCACCGAAGTCACCACAACCATTGGCCTGGCGCTGGCGATTTCCTTTATCGGCCTGGTGACGTCGCGTCATCCTGCGCCAGCGGCGAGGGTCACGTCAGTGGGGTAGGCGGTTGCGCCGAACCTGATACGCCCTTCGCGAATGCCGAGGGGCATGACAGACGCCTGTGTCTCAGACCGACTCTTACGAGGACATGATGTCATCGACCCCCTCCGTGGCCGACGCGACAACTCAATGCGTGGGTTTTCTGCTGCTGGACAAGTTCACCCTCATGTCGCTGGCGTCCGCCGTCGAGCCCTTGCGCATGGCCAATCAACTGACGGGCCGGACGCTGTATCGCTGGCATACCTACAGCCCCGGTGGCGCGCAGGTCTGGGCCAGCGACGGCGTGCCGATCACCCCGGATGGGGCGTGGAGCAATCCCTGCGTGGCGGACACCGTCATCGTTTGCGGTGGCGTCGGCATCCAGAGCGCAATCACCCGCGAACACACGGTCTGGCTGCAAGCGTTGGCGCGTCAATCGAAGCGCTTGGGCGGGGTCTGCACCGGCAGTTGGGCGCTGGCCAAAGCCGGGTTGCTCGACGGCTACGAATGTAGCGTGCATTGGGAGTTTCTGGCAGCCATGCAGGAAGCTTTCCCGCGCGTCAGCGTCAGCACCAGCCTGTTTACCCTCGACCGCAATCGCTTCACCAGCTCCGGCGGCACCGCACCGCTGGACATGATGCTGCACCTGATTGCCCGCGATCATGGCCGTGAACTGTCCGCTGCCATTTCCGAGATGTTTGTCTACGAGCGCATCCGCAACGAGCAGGACCATCAGCGCGTGCCGCTCAAGCACGTGGTCGGTACGCATCAGCCGAGGCTGCAGGAAGTGGTCGCGTTAATGGAGGCCAATCTTGAGGAACCGATTGATCTCGATAAGCTCGCCGAATACGTCGATCTGTCACGGCGACAGCTGGAGCGGCTATTTCAGAAATACCTGCAATGCACGCCGTCGCGCTATTACTTGAGGTTGCGGCTGATTCGCGCGCGACAACTGCTCAAGCAGACGTCCTTGTCGATCGTTGAGCTGGCGTACGTCTGCGGTTTCGTCTCCACACCGCATTTTTCCAAATGCTACCGCGAGCACTTTGGTGTGCCGCCGAGCGACGAGCGATCCGGTTCTGAGATGAGCCGTAAACCGGTAACGCAGTCATCAGTGATCAAACCGCTGACAACGCTTGATCAGGCACGCAACGAATCGACGTTTGCCAGCGTTCGGATGGTGGAGCGCACGGATTTGGCGTCGACGGGTTGATCGCTTGGGCTGTTCTGCGGTTGATCGCTGGAGATTCCGCATCCGTATAGTTCTTGCTCCATCAGGTGATTGCCCATAAATCCTCCTGTTCAGGTCAATGAAACCGGTGAGTCACCGGCACACGGAGGAACCATGGACGCCAGCGCAATTCCCGAAGGATTCACCCCGTTTACCCGCAGCAGCCCGTTGCTGGATTTGCTGGGCCCGATCTACGCGAGGGGCAGCGGGCTGCAATTGGAGTTGGGTTTATTGACTGACTCACGCCATGCCAACGGCCGGGGCACCTTGCATGGCGGGGTATTGGCTACATTGGCCGATGTCGGGATGGGTTACGCCATGGCGTTTTCCAGCGACCCTCCACAACCATTGATCACGGCGAGCATGACCCTGGATTATCTCGGCGCGGTAAAAATGAATGAGTGGCTGGAAGTGCATTTGGAACATTCGAAAAAGGGACGTCAACTGGCGTTTGCTGCCGTTAGTTTGCATGTTGGGGAGCGAACGGTTGCGCGGGCCAGTGCGGTGTTTGCGGTGCCGGTGAGTTGAAAATGTGGGTCCATCAAGAAGCGGGTCATCGATAGACTGTGTCTTGAGGATTAGCGGGACAAATTGTCTATGCCAGCGGCGTGGGCTGAAGGGGACCCACTTACTCTGTCTCGCAAGGCCGTAGTCACAGCTTCGTTTTCTCAGTGGACAGGGTGTCCACGTCCCTATAGCGTGAACCGCAATGGCCTTACGCCACATCGGTCGCCGTAACTTCATAAGGATTTGAAACGTGCTCATAGAATCTCTACGCCTGATCAACTTCAAAAAATTCAAGGATCAGATTTTTGACTTCAACGAAGATGTGAATATTTTCGTGGGTGATAACAACGCAGGCAAAAGCACGATTCTGGAGGCTTTGGAGATCGTGCTCAATTTTCAGTATCGCGGTCGACCGTTCAATAGTGAGTTTTCCCCGGATCTTTTTAACGCCGAGACAGTCGCCGCGTTCCGCGCCTCGCCAAAATCGCCTGCAGACTTACCGATCCTCGTGATCGAGGCGTATATGAAGAACGTGCCCGACTATCGCGGTGCGAACAACAGCCTGAAGAAAGATGCTCAGGGGGTTCAGATCAAAGTCAGCTTTGATCCAGATTTTACTGATGCCTACAACGATTATCTAGCCTCCGGTGCCGCGGTAACTAGCATCCCAGTGGAGTTCTACCAAGTCGAATGGATGGATTTTGCTTGGAATGTTATCAAGCCGATGACCAAGCAATTCAGAGCACTCTACATCGACCCCACTCGTATTCATCCCACCTTCGGCAAAAATCAGTACATCTCGAATGTTCTGAGTACCGCACTCAGAAAGGACGAAGAGTACCGTCTGAGCTTGCACTACCGTGAGACCCTTCAATCCTTCAACAACACTGATGAGGTCACCACCGTCAACAAGGATTTGGATTCTGATAACAGGATCACGGAAAAGAAGCTGACCATTGCCGCCAACACCATGCCCGCTGGCGCTATACAGAACGGTCTGCAACTTGAAGTAAATGCCGTGCCGTTCCACATGATCGGCAAGGGTGAGCAGAGCAAGGTGCAAATCAAGCTGGCCCTGCACAACAAATCAAAAGATATCGACTTGGTAATGATGGAGGAACCGGAAAATCACCTGTCGCATGTCGAGTTAAGCAAGTTGGTGCAAGACATTGAGGACCAGCGAGACGGCAAGCAACTATTCTTGACCACCCACAGTTCTTATGTGCTGAACAAACTGAGCATTGATAAAATTTGCTTGCTGCATGATACCTACAAGCGACTACACCTCCTGGATAAGGGTGTGGTAAAGACGCTGAAGCGGCTGCCGGGTTACGACACACTGCGTGTTGCGCTTTCCAAGAAGGTGGTGCTGGTAGAGGGCCCCTCAGATGAGTTGATTCTCAAAAAAATCTACAAAGACACCCATGAGGAGCGTCTGCCAGAGCAAGACGGGATCGATATTATTGTGGTGCGCGGCGTCGGGTTTAAGACGTTCATTGCGATCGGCAAAGAAATCGGTACTGCGATTAATGTCTTGCGAGATAACGATGGCGATTACGAAAAAAATGTCGTTGAAGCACGCAAGGGTTACACAGGTTTCCCAAACATAAAGCTGGTCTCTTCAACGAACAACAATGAGTTTTCGCTAGAGCCAGCTATGATTCTGGCCAATGCGGATTCGGAAAAAGAGTTACAGGCATTTGCAGAAATTGTCCTATCAACCAAAACCATAAAGTTGTTCACTGCCAAACCTACCTTTGCTGAAAAACTCGAATTTATCGTGGAGTGGTTCAGAAGCGGTGACGGCGACGGCAAAGGCAAAAAGAAGGTCGACACCGCGATTCGAATTTTCGAAACTGATGCGCCGTTTAAATATCCCGCCTTCCTCGCTGAGGTGCTGAATTTTGCCTAATAAACTCTGCATGGCGGGTGCCGGCTCAGGCAAGACTCACAAGGTCATTACCGAATCAATCGCCGAAATCAAGCGCGGAGGAAAGGTTCTGGTGGTGACCTACACGACCAGTAATCAGCAGGAACTGAGGCGTCGATTTCTGGATATCTTTGGTACGCACAGTGATAGGTTCGTGGTCAAAGGTCTTTTCTCATTTTATCTGGAAGACATGGTGAGGCCGTATCAACAGGCGTTGTTCCCGCGGCGTATCGACGGCATCTGTTTCAACCAGCGCAATCCTCATATGAGGCCAGATTCAACGTTTATGCTGCCGGGGCGTTCCGAGCAGTTGGACGATAAGAGCTACAACCCAAAACACTTCCTGACTCCATGCGAGACCAAAGCTCATACCGGCTTTCTCGCAAAATTGGCCAGCCGGATTATGACGGTCACGAAAAACTCTGCTGCAGTACGGCTAGGGGAGATTTATACCCAGGTGTTCTTTGATGAGGTTCAAGATCTGGTTGGGTGGGACTACGAGGTGCTCAAGGGGCTGAACAAAGTGATGCCGACACCCATCACGTGCGTGGGAGATTTCCGGCAGACGGTGTACGAGACGACGTTTGGCCAAAAAGCGCCAAAAACTGCGGCTGAGAAGATCGCAGCCTTCAAGTCCATGGGCTTTGTGGATGAGTCACTGACACTTAACCGGCGATGTATTCAACCCATTTGTGACGTCGCCGATGCTGTACACAACGGTACCTACGAAGCGACTGAGTCGGCAGTGAAGGAGGTGCCACCAGAATTTGTCCATCACCTCGGAATATTCATCGTCAAGGAGTCGGACGTCCCCGAATACATTAAGGTTTTTGACCCTATGGTGCTGCGCTGGAGCGTAACGTCAGGAGCGAAGCTTCTTCCCACCGAGGCACGGTGCTACAACTTTGGCGGGAGCAAAGGGCTGGGGTTTAACCGCGTGTTGGTGCTACCAACTGAAAACCAGTTGCATTTCGTCTTGGATGGTCGAAAGCCATTTCCCGCTAAGGACGAAACAGCTCAGAACAAGTTGTACGTCGCTATTACGCGCGCGCGATACAGTCTGGGGTTCATCGTTCCTGACAAGAAGGCCGCTGGCTTACGGTTCCCGATCTGGGCAAACGCTCCTGCTTGAAGGAAATTAATGACTCCACGCTGTGTTGACTTCAACTGTGAAAAATGGGGACGGATTTATTGTACGGAAAATAAAACTGTCCCCGGCCCCCTTAGTTGGAGCAGGTGAGAAGGCTAAATTTATTAATCAGTGACTAGTGCACTTAAAAAGCGAAAAATGATTTTCATAAATTTGCCAAAAGCGAACGCAGCAAAAAAACCGATATGATCTACCAATTAAAAAGAACGCTGGTGAAAAATGACGAGCTCAAATAACCAAATTGACATTTTATTGAAAACACATTGCGAACTTGATCAGGATGCTTTAGACAACCTTTGGGAAAAAGCTACCTTTATCTTTGATTCAAATGTTTTATTGGACTTATACAGGCTGCCACAGGAAGCAAAAAACGAACTGTTGTCCGTGCTAAAAATGCCGGAAATAAAAAACAGAATATGGATTGCTTTTCAAGGCCTGCTTGAGTTTCTTAATAATAGACATGACGCAATAGGCGATCAGAAAAGCAAATTTGAGACCGTACGCGGCAAACTTCAGCAGGCAATATCAAGCCACGAAGAAACTTTCAAGACATTAAATATCGAGTTGGCGAAACTTAAACTTCGGAGAAGGCACTCACTGATAAATCCGGAAAGATTTATATCTTCAGAAAATATAGCTGCTGGTATCGGCTTCGTTCACGACTTCATCGAAAATTTGAACGAACTTGAAAAAAAACAACGAGACGTCAACGATGAAGATGAAACAAAGAAAGATGTCCTAAATATTTTTCAAGGGAAAATTGGTCGCGGCTTAAGCAAAAAACAAATCACAGAATTATACTTGGCTGGCGAAAATCGTTACAAGAACGAAGTGCCTCCCGGCTACAAAGATAAAAACAAACCTCATTCCTACTTCGTTCTCGATATTGAATACAAATGCAAGTTTGGTGATTTGCTGTTTTGGCATGAGGTCATAGATAAAGCAAAAGCAGAAAATCTTGAATACGTCATTCTGGTTACGGGCGACGTGAAAGATGATTGGTGGTTGGAAAAAAGAGGGAAGAAATTAGGGCCTCGAAAAGAATTGCTCAATGAAATATACACCAATGCTCCGTCCTTAAAAACATTTCATATGTATGATACTTCTAATTTCTTGAGGCGCATTGGGGAGAGATTTGCTTTTGATGTTAGTGAGTCAACGATTTCTGAAACAGAAAGTCTCCTAGCATCAGATCGTAATGGCGTGAAATCGGATGAACTGGTAGATATCTCAGAAATATTAGCGATAGTGACAATTGATATGGACGACTTTGGTGTCGCCCAAGCTGACGGCTTTACGAACTTGCCACTTGTAAAAATCCCCCTCATGACAATGTACAACGTCCTCAATGAAATAATCCATAATGCAAAAAATCATTCAAGTACGAAAGCGATTTACATAGATACACGCCTTGAAAGTCAATATCGCACCCTTCGTTTTAGCAATGCGGCCAATCCAAACAAAACCACATCGCTCGCGTCGAGAGATAATACGGCTACAGGTTCACTGAGGGAGGGGGCTGTTGGACTGGATATGGTTCGTAGCACATTGGCTCTCGAAGGAGTCCATGTTGAGGTCACGCTGGAAAATAATGTTTTTACTATAGAGCTATTTATACCAATATCAAAATTCCAATGAATTTTTAATGATAACAATGTCACTACGCGTGATAGAAACTTTAGGAATTTTTCGATTGTAACAATCGTTGCGTTCCAAATTCACCTAAGCCAGCTTTCTTATATCGCCGATACGGCGGGAGGTTCCGGGCCGTCAAACTGCTGGCCAGCATTAGCTGTGCTGCCAGCACAGACGTCCTATGGCACACCAGTTATCGTATCGTCGGATTCATCCTTGGAACTGGATACGGTAAAGACGCTGAACGCTGCGAAAATCACAGGTTTAGATCGAGCGTTCGAACAGGACGGCGCGTCGGCGGCGGGAGCAACAGTGATCAATTATTTAAAGCTACTTGGTTGAAAGCCTATAAAAAACGACTGCTTTTGGCCGACAGCAGTCACCCACAAGCGACTGCTCCCAACCGGCTCCATACCCTCAAGCCTGATCCATCGCCGCCGCCACGCCCTGATCCTCACCCAGAAACCCACCACTCTGATGCTGCCAGAGCCGTGCATAAATGCCGTTTCTGTTAAGCAATTCAGTGTGCGTCCCCTGTTCGATGATGCGTCCCTCGTCCATGACAATCAGTCTATCCATCGCCGCAATCGTCGACAACCGATGCGCAATAGCGATCACGGTCTTCCCCTGCATCATTTCATCGAGACTTTCCTGAATGGCCACTTCGACTTCGGAGTCCAGCGCACTGGTGGCTTCGTCGAGCAACAGGATCGGGGCGTTCTTCAACATCACCCGGGCGATAGCGATGCGTTGGCGCTGGCCGCCGGAGAGCTTGATGCCGCGTTCGCCGACCAGGGTGTCGTAGCCGCTGTGGCCTTGCTTGTCGCTGAGTTGGCTGATGAAACCGTCGGCTTGCGCATTGGCGGCGGCGCGGCGGATGTCTTCGTCGGTGGCGTCCGGGCGGCCGTAGGCGATGTTGTCGCGTATCGAGCGGTGCAGCAGCGACGTGTCCTGGGTGACCATGCCGATCGCGCTGCGCAGACTGTCTTGGGTCACGTGCGCGATGTTTTGCCCGTCGATGCGGATCTCACCGCTGTCGACATCGTAAAAGCGCAGCAGCAGATTGATCAGCGTCGATTTGCCCGCGCCGGAGCGGCCGACCAGGCCGATTTTTTCGCCGGGGCGGATGTGCAGGCTCAAGTTGTCGAGGACCTGGCGTTCGCCGTTGTAGTTGAAATTCACCTTGTCAAAAGACACCGCGCCGCCAGCCGGCACCAGCACACTGGCGTTCGGCGCGTCCTGCACTTTGGGGCCGCGGGTGAGGGTGGCCATGCCGTCCTGGACGGTGCCGATGTTTTCGAACAGCGACGTCATTTGCCACATGATCCAGTGCGACATGCCGTTGATGCGCAGCGCCATGGCGGTGATCGCCGCGACCGCGCCGGTGCCGACCTGACCCAGATGCCACAGCCACAGGGCATAGCCGCCGGCACCGATAATCAGCCCGACCACCAGCGCCTGATTGACGATCTCGAACTGGCTGACCAGACGCATCTGGCGAAAACCGGTGAGTTTGAAATCCTCCATCGCCGCCCGGGCGAAGTGCGCTTCACGTTTGGAGTGGGAGAACAGTTTCACCGTAGTGATGTTGGTGTAAGCGTCGGCAATGCGCCCGGTCATCGACGATCGCGCATCGGCCTGTTCCTGGCCGACCTTCCCCAGGCGCGGCACAAAATAAACCATGGCCAGCCCGAATAATGCGAGCCAAGCAATGAACGGCAGCATCAGTTTCAAGGCAAAACCGCCAGCGAGGGCGATGATCGCAATGAAGTAAACGCCGATGCCCGGTGCGATTTCGATCAGGGTGAACAAGACTTCGCGCACCGCCAATGCGGTCTGCATGACCTTGGTCGTGACCCGCCCGGAAAACTCATCGGAAAAGAACGAAAGGCTTTGCCGCAGCATCAGCCGATGGAAGTCCCAGCGCAGCCGCAACGGCAGATTGATCGCCAGGATCTGGTGCTGAACCATCGTGCGCAGCGCCACCAGGCCGATGCTGATGAACAACACGATGCCGATGCCCCACAGCACGCGACTTTCTTGCGCGTTGACCCCGCCACCGGCCTGCCACGTCGAGAGCAGATCGACGACCTGACCAAGAAAGGAAAACAGCCAGGCTTCGTAGATCGACACACCGGCACTGAGCAGCGCCAGCGCGAGGATATAACCGCGTGCACCGCGCGTGCAGGCCCACAGGAACCGCATCATGCCGACGGGCGGAGGCGGTGCTTCGTCGGGAGGGAAGGGGTCGAGCCGTTGTTCAAACACGCGAAGCATTGTGGTCTCCGAAATGATCAGGGTCTGGGGATTCTGCCATTTAATGGCGGTGTTGCGGGTTTGCATGTCACTGACTTGTCCCCACCGAGTGCTATTGCCAGGGATCACTGCGGTGCAGAACCCCATGGATTCCGGGGGCGTGCCGATCAGCTAAGCTGTCTGCTCAGACGCCTTGAGCAGTGCACGATGCAGCGAGCAAATCCGGTTTCATGTTGGGAGTCGATGAGCAAAGGAAATGTTTAATTTCTTTTTGATGTTCCTGTTCGTGCTGATCCCCACGGCGTCACTTTCACTCGACAGTTATCTTCGCTACCGAGTCGCCAGAAACAAACCGGTGAGCAAGGCGTGGAAGGGCTGCAATCACGTGCTTGCGATCCTGCTGATCATGCAGTTGCTGGGTTTGGCGCTGTACTTCTTTTACCTCGCCTGAGCCTGAACGTTTACGCCAGTTCGTCAGGCACCTTAACGGCCTCGACACGCGCCGAAATCCATTTCCGGCTGTACGCCAGAACGCCCTGAGCAATGGCCGTGGGGAAGTGGATAAAACCGTGGGGCGAGGAGGGCAGCAAGTACATCTCGACCAGCGCCGATTGCGCCCAGCGTTTGGCGATGTTGAGAGTGTCGTCGCGCAGCGGATCGAGTTCGCCGGCAAACAGCAGCGCGGGCGGGAAACCGGCGAAGTCGCCGTACAGCGGCGACAGTGGTGGCTGGCGGCGCTGCTCGTCAGTCAGGTCGGGCGTGAGCAGGCGCAACGCCTCGACCATGCCGGGGCCGTCCAGCACCAGCGTGTCGGCGGGCGCGTTACGTACGCTGGATGTTCCGGTGAGGTCGTAGACGCCGTAATACAGCAATGCGCCGCTGATTCTTTGCAGCAGATCGGGCCATTGTTGCAGCGCCAACAGGGTCGCCGCCGCGAGATGGCCGCCCGCCGATTCACCGACTACCACGACGGGCAGGCCGGTGAACTCAGCCTCTTGTAACAACCAACGAGTGGCGTTGAGGCAATCCTCCAGCAAGCCTTCGATGGGCGTGGACACGGCCAGTCGATAATCCACCGAGACCACGGTTACTTGGCAGCTGTCGACGATGGCCGCGTTGAAGTTGTCGTCCATCTGCGCATTGCCGATCACCCAGCCGCCACCGTGAAAGTCCAGCACCACGCCTTTCGCCGGGCCCTTGGGGCGAATGATCCGCACCGGCACGTTATCAATCAGCTTGCGCTCGGCCGTCAGGCCAAACTTGCGCAGCGCGCCTGAGCCGCCGATCTGGCTGACGCGCAACAGCGCCTGAATCAAACGCGGCGTCAGGCGATTGCGGATCTTGAAACGCGGCAGCCAGGCGAGTTTGCGGTTGAAGGCACGCACCTGCGCCAACTCGTGCTCGCCCTGCGGCCACGGTGTTTCGGTACCCCAATTGGCATGGGTCATCAGCGGTTCTTGATCAGGATGGAGAAATTCAACGCGGCGGCCACACACAGCCACGCCAGATAGGGAAACAGGATCAAGCCAGTGATCAGGTCCAGTTGTATCGCCAGCACCACCATCGCCGCAACCACCAGCCACAGCACCGTGAGAATCACCATCGCCGCCAACACCTGATGCGCGCCGAAGAACACCGGCGTCCACAGCGTGTTCAACGCAATCTGCGCCGCCCACAGCGCCAGCACAGTCTGGCTGCCAGGGATCAGGCTCAAGCGGTAACCGGCCCAGGCCAGCAGCAGATAGATAATCGTCCAGGCCACGGGGAACGCCCAATTGGGCGGAGTGAAACCGGGTTTGTTCAGCGTTTCGTACCACGGCCCCGGTTTGAACATCACGCCGGTGGTTGCCGCTGCTGCGCAGGCCAGAAGAAAAATGAAGAAGGTCATCGCCGATCCTTGGCTGAAATCAGCCGCTAAGGGGGTTAAGAAAAGGACGCCCCGGCGCGCGAAAAGTTTGCTATGAATTCCACATTGGTCTGAGGGGCGATTCAATTTGAACTAAAAACTGACCACTGCGTCAGGATAGTCAGTTGCCTTTCTCTACTGACGCGGATGACATCATGTACACCTATCACATCGATTACCGATTCAACGGCGAGCCTCGTACCTTTCTGCTTGAACTCAAAGAACAGCAGTTGGCCGAACACGAGGCCGCGATGCATCTGCTCGAGTTGCACCTGGGCGACGCGGAAAACGGCCTGATCATGCCCACTGCGGATTCGACGGCCGAGGAGATTCTCGAGCAGGCCAGGCGGGTAGGGATTACAGACATCAAGGTTGTCAGCCAGACCAACTGAAGTGTGCTGCAGACGTTGGCAATGACGGTGATTCATCGCATGCTGCGCGCACACTTCAATGTACGCCCGGAGGACACGCCTTGCCGACCCTGAGCCGCGCTGATCTTGCTTACGTTCTACAAATCCTGGAGCAAGACACGATTCACGACTTGAGCCTTATTTCTCAGGCCGTGCAGATGAATCCTCGCGACCTGTTGAATCAAGTCGCGATTGCCATGGCCGATCAGTTCCTTAGCGGTGCTCGCGACTTTCACGCATGCGACGCGGTGATGAATCTGTTGTTCGGCGATATCGTTAACGTCGGCATGGATGCCGAAATGCCCGAGCCGGCTTTTTCCATCTACCTCGCGTTTGATTCCGGAGAGCATAGGCACACCGGTGATAACGAGGAGGTCGTACCGTGGGAAAAATGGACGCGACCTGAGCTCGTGCAGATTCTTGATCGGCTGGCGGATGGCTTGTCCGGAGGTCGTCGATAGTTACACGCTTTCTAGCGCTGGATGGTCGACAAGCACGTTTGCCCGGTCTTGATAGAACCGCAAGAATTCCTCCGCCGGCATCGCTTTGCCAAACAGCCAGCCCTGACCAAACTGCACACCGTGACCGCGCAGGTAATCGCGCTGGGCTTCGGTCTCGATGCCTTCGGCGACTATCTGCAGGCGCAGGCTCTTGGCCATTTCTATGATGTGGCCGGTCACGGCATCCTGATCGATATTGTCTACAAACGATTTGTCGATCTTCAGCACATCCAGCGGCAGTTGTTGCAAATGCTGGAGACTCGAAAAACCCGTACCGAAATCGTCAATGGCTGCCAGATAACCCAGCTCACGGGCGCGATTGACGGTGGCGCGGGCAGCATCAATCTCAACGAAGCCGCGCTCGGTGGCCTCCAGCCAGATCTGCTTTTGTTGCACGTTGGCGCGGCGTAACGCAGCGTCGAGTATCGGCAGAAAGCGCCCGCTGCTGACGTCCTTTGCCGCCAGGTTGATCGCCACGTGCAAGCCGCGCTCCTTGACCAGCAACGGGCCGAGGTCGCGCATCACATTGTCGATGACCTGATCGGTGATCGGCAGAATCAAACCGCTGTGCTCGGCCAGTGGGATAAACGCATCGGGGCAGACCCGCGAGCCATCCGGGTGCTGCCAACGCACCAGTGCCTCGGCGCCAACGCAGGCGCCGTCGCTGAGGCGGATGATCGGTTGATAGTGAACGACGAACTCGCGATTGCGCACCGCCAGTTGCAGTTCCGCCAGCGGCGACAGACGTTGCCGGGTGCGGCGCACGATCAGCAACACCAGCACCCCCGCGAGCAAACCACCGATGGGCAACAGCAGTAACTCCCGGCGGATCAAGCCTTGCATCAGTTCATGGCGTGACAGCGCGGCGATCGCCACCCAGTCGCCGCTGTGTACGAGGGTGTAGAGATAACCGTCGGCAAGGCCCGAATGCGGGCCGGAATGCACGCGAGCGAGGAAGTGTTCCGCGCCAGGGCGCGAGGTGCTGACCAATTGCCCGGACGCGGTGCCGACGGCCAGATGCAGATCCTCATCGAGCATCACATGCAGAAACTGCTCGGGATCGACCAGCACGTTGAACGCCGCGTACTGCAGCGCCATCATCGGTTTCGCCGCAACGATGCGCGACTGCACGCCGAGCGACACGCGCACGCCGTCCGAGGTGGTGAAGTCCTCGCGCCATGGCGTCGCGTGCTGCCCGACCGGGCCCCAGGAACCGCAGGCGTAAATCTCTTCTTCAACGTAGCCGATCGACTTCACGGAGAGGGTGTTGATGGTCAGCAGACGCATCTCGTCGATGCTTTCCGGCGTGCACGGCGCGAGACGCGAACCCGCGATGGATTTCAGGGCGCCGGCCGCTTCACTGAAGGTGCCATGGGCACGACTGGAGGCAATGGAAGCGAGGGTTTCCAGACGTTGCTGAGCCGCTGCCAGATTCAACATCCAGGCGACGTAACCCATCAAAAGGAGCGGAAGCAAGACACACGGAAGGCCCAGGAGAATGCTCCCCCAGACAATGCGTTTTTTGTTCATGGCGCCACCTTGGCCACAAGGCCTGTGACGTGCGCACAGCACGGCTGTTTTCAGCCACTACAGAATATCGCCGCCGGGGTGGGCGAATATTGTTGTAGATCAACTATTCCACTGCCGACCTTCAATCCCTGTGTGAGCTGGCTTGCTCCCACAGGTTTGTGGCAAAACACAGATATCCAATAGCCCAAAGAACCCTGTAGGAGTGAGCCTGCTCGCGATCGCGGTGGGTCATTTAGCAATGATGTGGCCGGTAGACCGCGATCGCGAGCAGGCTCACTCCTACAAAGTTTGTGTCAAATCCAGGATATCCAGCATCCCGAAGAACCCTGTGGGAGCGAGCTTGCTCGCGAAGGGGCCCTGTCAGCCAACATCACCTTAACTGACCTACCGCATTCGCGAGCAAGCTCGCTCCCACAGTGTCACCGCTCAAACTGCACCATCCAACCCGATGGACAATTCACGCACCCCACGGCCCATTCGCGCAGGCATTTTCGTGCGGCGTGAATTTGTCATATTCGGTCTAAATCCGGTGCAGATAGTAGGCAGCCCAACGCTAACCGAAATGAGGCTGCACCGTGTTTCAACGTCTTCTGTGTTCGCTGTCCGTACTGAGCCTGTCCATCGCCGCCGCCCACGCTGCCGAGCCCGTGCTGCTCGACACGCCGCGCCTGCAGGGCATGGACAATTTCCGTGATATCGCCGGCACCACCACCGCGTACACCACGGCCCATGACGGCACGATGCGCAGCGGCGTGTTCTACCGCTCCAACGCGCTGACGCCGACGGCCAGCGATCTGGCGACCCTCAACAGCCTCGGCATCAAAGCCATCTACGACCTGCGCACCCCGAGCGAAATCGCCGCCACCCCGGACACAATGATCAGCGGCGCGACCTACCAGAACATCGACATCATCGGCAGCACCACGTCCGGCGCGAACATCACCAATATCTCCTTCAAAAGTGCCGCCGACGCCATCGCCATGATGGAGCAGACCAACCGCGCCTTCGTCAGCGACGCCGGCATGCGCGGCCAGTTCGGCGTGCTGTTCAATGAACTGGCCAGTGTCGATGCCGCGCAACTGTTCCACTGCACCGCCGGCAAGGACCGCACCGGCTGGACCGCCGCCGTGTTGCAGAGCATCGCCGGGGTCGACGATGCGACCATCATGGCCAATTACCTGGCGACCAACGACTACACCGCCGCCCGAGTCGCCGCCACGCTCAAAGCGCTACCGCCAAGCATGGCCGCCATCTACGAGCCACTGCTAGGCGTCCAGGCCAGCTACTTGCAGGCCGGTCTCGACGAAGTCACCGCGCAATACGGCAGCATGGACAATTACCTCAAACAAGGCCTCGGCCTGTCGCAAGAAACCATTTACGTCCTGCGCGGCAAACTGGTCGAATACAACAGCCTGCCGGGTCAGGCCGGGCTGATCGGCAACGCCGCCGCCGGCGCCGAATTGCTCCGCAAATTGCAAAACACCAGCCTGTCCGGCACCTACAGCGCCTACAACTACTACCTGCAATCGGCCATCGACGCCGGCACCCTCGGCGGTGTCGAATCCCAGGTCGGCGGCCAGGTTCACGCCGACGCCGCCAGCTACCTGCTGCGGCAAAACGCGATGATCGAACAAGCCGCTGCACCATTCGCCAGCGGCACTGATCTCAAGGTCGGCCAATATCGCCTCTGGACCATTGCGCTCGCCAGCTACCTCGGCACCGACGGCTCGGCCCATGCCGAGAGCAGCAACGAACACAGCCAAGGCCTGATGGTCGGCATCACCCAGCGCTTCAGCGAACAACTCAGCGCACGCGGCGGTTTCGGTTACAGCAAGGGCAGCGTCGGCGGCGCGGGTGGCGAAGCCGACACCGACTTCACCTTCCTCAACGTCGGCGCCCGCTACGGCTTCACCAGCCTCGAACAAGGCCTGCTCCTCGACGCCAGCGCCAGCGCCGGCTACGTCGACTACGACAGCAAACGCGACCTCGGCGGCGGCCTCGGCACCGCGAAAGGCAACAGCCACGGCAACCTCACCGGCGCCACGTTGGCCCTCGGCTACCGCGCCCCAATCAACGGCATGATCTTCGAACCAAGCCTCGGCTTCCGAGTCAGCCACCTCGACCTCAACGGCTTCAAAGAAAAGGGCAGCGAACTGGCCCTCGACGTCGACGACAACAGCTCCACCCGCCGCAGCGCCGTCGCCAACCTCAACGTCGCCTTCGCCCCGGTGGCGATGGGCGCATGGCAACTGGTGCCGGGCGTACAAGTGGGTTACGAACGCACACTGGGCGACAACCAGGTCGACAGCCAAAGCCACCTGCTCGGCCTCGACATCGAACAACGCGCCGCTTTCGACAACCGCGACCAGTTCAGCGGCGGCGTCAACGTCATGGCCAGCCTCGGCGCCCTGAGCCTGGGCGCAGAAATCGGCGCCAACGGCGGCGGCGACAGCCACGGCTTCAACGGCGGCCTCAAGGCCAGCTACGCCTTCTAAAACAAACACGGGATCAAGGATGACCCCAATCCAACCAACACCCCAAAACCCAATGTGGGAGCGAGCCTGCTCGCGAAAGCGCCAGGCCAGTCAACATCAAATCGACTGACCCACCGCGTTCGCGAGCAATCCCGCTCCCACAAAAGCCCCTCACCCTAACCCTCTCCCGAAGGGAGAGGGGACTGACCGCGTGGATTGGAAGGGTTACACCGACGTGGCATACCGAGTCGAGCTCAAATTTTGAAAAGCCCACCAATCGGCTCCCTCTCCCTCGGGAGAGGGATGGGCGGGCGGCTTTCCGATGAGGGGCAGCCCCACCACAAAACCTGCGAGTGCCCCTTGCGCTGGTATATGAAGTTGTGGGAGAGGGGACTGACCGAGGCGTCTTGCGTCATGCATCGACCTGAAAGATCGAGGCGATTATGGATTCAAAGCAAGACTCTCAGGTCGGTGTAGATCTTCAATATCCCCGGCTCGGTTCCCTCTCCTTGGGGAGAGGGATAGGGTGAGGGGAAAGCAGTCACCGCAAAATCAACTGGCCAACTCGGTCAAACGCCTCCGCGCCCACTCCTCGATCAACCGCGCCGGCGTGCCATCCCCACGCTTAGCGACCCATCGGCGCGGTGCGACGTTTTAGCTAAATCTTCTCACCACACGTTACCTTGCAAACCTGTTACCCAATCAGCCCCGAGCCCGAAACTCCGCCGGACTCACCCCATAAGCCCCCTGAAAATACTGACAAAACCGCCCCACATTACTAAACCCGAACCGCAACGCCACCTCAGTCACCGAGCCAGAATCCCGCCGCTTCAACACCTCATAAGCCCGCTCCAGCCGCACCTGCCGCTGATACGCCACAATCGACATCCCGACAAACCGCCGAAACCCCTCCTGCAACGCCCGCTGACTGACATGACTCAACCGCGCCAAATCCACACCACTGACCAACTGCTCCGGATGCGCCTGAATAAACTCCACCGCCAACTTCACATGTCGCGGCGCAACCATCGCCGTCGGTCGCCGTAACGCCTCGGAAAAGTTATGCGGCCAAGCCTCCAGCACCGCATCAACCAACATCTCGCGCAACCGCGACGGCATCAGCGTCCCGCTGTTGAGCAACAAATCAAACTCCGTCCCCGTGGCCAGATCAATCAACGCCTTGATCCCCTGAAACGCCGCCGAATTCAGATCCACGCTCGGCTCAAAAACAATCTTCTGCAGAATCGGTTTATCCAATAGCGCCGATAGCCGCTCGGTGAGCTGATGGCGGTTGATCGACATCCCGTGATGCGCGTGATCATCCAGAAAACGCATCGAACGGATATCCGCCTTATCAATCGCCAGCCCCACGTGCGACATACCGATAGACTCGGTGGCATGGTTGAAAACGATCTTGCCGGCAGTGGGAATGACGAAGGTGATCTCGTCCTGTGGATCGGGGAAAGCGACGGTGAAATCACCGTGATAATGCATCCGCCGAAAACTCACGCCATCGTGCCGACCGTAAACCCCGCCGATAATGATGTTCGACGGCAGCGGCGGATTGTCGGCATAACGATTGCCAAACAATCTGGAAAACAGTGCACCGAAGTCGTCCGAACGGAGGTTGTCGGAGCGCAGGATGATTTGTTGGCGAACGGGAGTCGGAAACACCTTGGCGGCACCTTCGGTTGGGGGCTCTAGAACTGGGGTGTAGGGCAGGGCGCCGAGGAGATTAGCAGAGGCAATATGACGCGTTTGTGACAGTCAGAAACATGTCGTTACAGCGCCGCGCTACGTTTAAGCAAAGGACACTCGGCAGGCCATCGCCGACATGGCAACCTGCTCGCATCTGTACTCAGCAAACAAATAGCGGCGACGCCTCCAGCGCTTGGCCCTGTTTGACATGACCTGAAAGCATTCAAGTTAATTGGAGCGGCAATGCAAGCCAACACACAAACACTCCCCATCACCCTGACTCCGGAACTCGACTTCGACCAAACCGCCGCCAGCGCTTTCGGCGAATCGCTGAACCACGAATACACCCAAGCCACGCCATTCCCGCACATCGTCATCGACAACTTCCTGCAAGCCGACGTCATCGCCAGCATCCGCGAACACTTCCCGGTCGAACCGACCAACAACGAACAAATCTACGAACGCGGCTACAAAGGCCAACTCAAACGCCAGATCAGCCCCAACGCCTGCAGCCCATACCTGAAGAACGTCTTCAACACCTTCAACTCCGCACCCATGCTGGAATTCCTCGAAAAACTCACCGGCATTCAAGGGCTGATCCCCGACCCTTACTTCGCCGGCGGCGGCCTGCACGAAACCAAAACCGGCGGCTTCCTCGGCGTGCACTCGGATTTTCGACTAAACAAAAAGCTCAACGTCGAGCGACGGCTGAACGTGATCATCTACCTGACCGAGGACTGGCAGGAGGCGTACGGCGGCAACCTGGAGCTTTGGGATGTGGGGATGAAGAAATGCCTGAAGAAGGTGCTGCCCGTTTATAACCGGTGTGTGATTTTTAATACGGACAAGGATAGTAACCATGGGCATCCAGAGCCGTTGACTACGCCGGAACACATCACTCGTCGGTCGATTGCGCTTTATTACTACACGGCGAGTGGGGTGGGTGGGGAGCCGGGGCAGAGGAATAAAACGCACTATAAGCCGCGGCCGAAGGATCGGTTGAGCCTGAAGTACTACGTGAATAAATTGTTTAAGAAGAAGGGGTGAGGAGGTTGCGTGAATCAGGGAAGCAGCCGTTTTTTTGGACTGGGTGGTAGCAACTGGTGGTGGTTCAACTTTCGGCCAAAAGCTGCCCCTCAAATGGGTCTACGATATTAGGGCCGATTCAACTACGCCCTTGCAGCAGGCCGAGCAGATCTGTAAAGAGGTTTACGCGGACAGTGACGACATCGGCGGATACAGCAATTGCATCAGTTCAGCAACGCGCAGCTTAGAAAAACACTAATACCAAGGTGCAGGAAAAGGAAACAGGCATGCCCACCCACGAAATGCTGAGAAACGAATGGATCGCAGCAGGCTACAAATCAGATATGGGCAGCGCGATAGCCTGCTGTCCACCAACTAATCCTTCGACGATTCGCCTGTATAACCTCACCAGCGTTCAGCACGCTCTCAGCAACATAGAGAATCAGCGCATCAAGGTATCTCGCTTTGCTGACCTGAATGACCCCTTCGAGCTGCTTGCCGCTAACTTCAAAGAACACAAAACGCGTCAGGTCGTAAGGAACTGGAAAGATAAGAGCCATTCACTGATGGGCTTGCTGTGCTTCGCCGGAGACTGGTCAGAACCGGTGATGTGGAGCCATTACGCCGAAAAGCACACAGGAATTTGTTTGGGTTTTGACGTCAGTCGTAGCACGGTTCAGCAGGTCAACTACCAAGACGATCGAGTCCTCGCCGTACTGAGCCCATCGCTCACCCCAGACAACCTGAGTGAGGAACTGCAACAACAGTTGCTGCGCACCAAATCCGGAGGATGGCGGTACGAGGAAGAGTACCGCCGATTCGTGAGCTTGAATGATGCATCCGCTGAGGGGCCGCTTCATTTCTGGCCAATCAGTGGCGATATTCAACTAGCGGAGGTGATCCTCGGGCCACTATGCGAGGAGCCTCTCGAATCGGTAAGACAGAAGGTAAAACAGTATTTTCCCAACGTAGCTGTATTTAAGTCCAGACTGGCATTCCAGTCCTTCAAAATCGTGCCTGACGCGCGTACGGTTCTCTAAGAACTAACGACTAGACTACTTACAATGTTCCTCTCCGCTGCTGAGCTTAAAAAAAGGAAATTTTATGGCTGTAAACGTTAGTTCAGCTCAACGTATAGCACTACTTGCGACACTCGCGTTATCCATTTTGATTCTATTGTTGCACTTTCCATTCGATGGCTATGCAACGCAACATAGCTACACAGTTCCTTCGTTCACAGCGTGCCCTAAGGGTGACCTCAAGGAGAGGCTTAGAGAACTTGGCGCGGAAGAGTTCAACAAGAACTTAACTGCATGTCAGGGGACGTTCGTGGTCGCCGAGCTTCCACTATCCCAATGGAGAAGCAATGGTGCGGCTATCTACTGGCTCGCCTCTCCGATCCATACATTAGCGACTGTTATTTTAATTATTACATTTGGCATTGCGATTTTTTTTGCTATGAGATCGCCACAACCCCCTCGTCCATAGGAAATGCAGGCCTGGGCCGAACGTCTGCTTTATGGCCAGTTGCTGGCGGTAGTGACGGGCTGGAATCGGCCAATTGCGGCCCATCAATTAAAAGCACTTTTGTCCGAAATACACTATTCAAAAATATCTGTAGCACGACGCGCAGGCACCGACTTCAAGGACGATGTAGCCCTGTCGCATCCCGCCAGTACATGGTTTGTTCGAACTGAAAGCTAACTAGAAAGAAGGCTGAACACGACTGCGATATTGATTGGGCGACTTTTTCCAAATCTTCCATAGCGGACTCTCCCTCTGGTTCGGGCCCTTTAATTCTGATGGTACAACGCACAGCGACAGGAAAGTCGATACCCATTGTATTCTCAGCATAAATCGTGGGGTCACCGAAAGCGTCATCGGTACTTAATTTAAGTCCTGAGCTAAATTCAGCGTATAGCCCATCTTCTGTTACTTCGACTTTTTGAGCACCAGCATTCTCAAGGGCATTGCTCAATGTCAAAATTGTGAGCGTACTATCAGCTTCCAAGAACAGATCAAGACTCATCAATCCTCCATTTTTACCGATGAACACTTGCACCAAATTTGAATGCGATCGTCGCGACAGTGTATTTACCTAGCGGTACGAATGTCCGCTTTTGGTCGTTAGCGGTCACGTCTGATCGGCTGCATGCTCCAGTTCTAGCTGTTTAGTGCGACTATCAACTGTTGTTTGGTTGGCATAACGTTACGAATCTTTATTGATTTCACTGGAATTCCGCAGCTTCTGGCCATTTCAATCTCCCATTGAACCCATTGGGATTGTTCAATAGACTCCGTTTCCAGTAACAGTAATAGGCTGGAGTTCTGTAATTCGGATTTTACGCGAGCCTGTTTAATTGGGGAGTCATTATGGATAAGGTCAATAAAAGGTTTGCCTAGTTTGGAAATGATGTGCAGCAATGATGCTAAGGACTCCTTGTTTATGATCGAATCCCGAGTCGTGTAGCTGACAAATATTTTGTTGTTTGTATTTGAACATGGATCATGAGATTTTTTCATAAAGAACGGCCCCAAAACTAAGTATCAATGCATAGAAGTATAGGCTCATTGATCGATTAAAAATTGCGCCCGCCAAAGAATTTTCAAGTTTTGAAACATGTTCTTGTTTGTTTGAATTTCGGGTTCTTATTTGATCGATAAATTTGTTTATTTTCTGTCTGTTAGCTCTCTGATAGTAGTAAGCATTAGCATCGCATAACCAAAAACCAAAGCTTATGGCGGCGCATATGTACGAAATCGAACTCCAGTTTGTCGGGGGGGCGAATTTAAGCAGCGCCGCAATAACAATTCCAATTACGCCCACGCAAAGTTTTTTATACTCAAAGCATTGATTGCTTATTTGTAGAGTGGCTTCATGAAGTTGCTCGATTGATGACCAGTCAAGTTCGTCTTCGTGACATTTTTTGTACTCATTTCTTTCCATCATACAAGCCTTGATATTTTTCGGCGGAATGGTAATTGCGATTAGCGAAGGATAGTAATCTATGATTGCAGAAACGCATATGCCAAGCAATCAAGAAAGAGGCATACTCAAGTAACCTTGGGTTCGCCGAAAGAAAAAGGGCACAACTGTATGCTTTTGGCCGACACCTGCCGTTTTGCTCACGTTTTTTCAGGTTCATTTCGCCATGGCGGCAGCCTAACCGCCGCCATGGTTAGAGTGCCGCTTAATCCACCGGCACCACGTTATCTAACGCCCTATTCACCGCCAACTCCCCAAGCATCACCACCTGCGCAATGCCTTGCAGTGTCTTGCGTGCCGGTCCGTGAACCAGCCCGATCACATCCCCAAGCATCACCGAAGCCGAGCCGAGTGATTCACTGGCATTCACCAGCAATTCCTCAGTCTTGGTGTTCGGGTTGGCGATAAACATCTTGTTGGTTTGGTACGGGGTGAGCATGATTTCCGGGGCAGGGCCGAGGTAATGGGAGAGGGCGCGGTCGACGGCTTCGTTGAATTTCTTGGCGTCGGGGGATTCGTCGCCTGAGATTGGATCGGTTTCTGGTGGATTCGGCGTAATTGAACATAGATGAAACTCCAGGATGAAAAATGGAGCCATCACTTTCGCTACCAAACGAGGGTGGTGGCCAAACGCAGGTTGGTAGACCGGTCACCTGGATACCCGGCGCGTCCGAAGACGCCCTACGCATGGCCACCATAAACAGCGGACGAAGACGTCCGTGCAAATAGATCTGCGATGCGACAGGTATGCCGGGCTACCAAACCCGATCACTGCTATTCAGTGACCGACCCACAATAGGACCCGCATCCAAGGCGCACAAGCCGGCGGATTCTGGCGTAGTCGTAGGCAACGGCGCAAGGCGTTGTAGGTTGGGATGACGTAACTTTGGGTGTCTTTAAACAAAGTCCAGGAATTGCTTCAACAGGGCAGTTAGAGCTGTTTTTGCGATGTCTTCGGAGAGTGGATGAGCGGGGGCCGTTTCGCGATCCATCGGGGGCAAGTCCTCTCGCTACAGGGGGGACTTAATTCGCCAGCGAGATAAGTGTGTCGATCACATTAATCGGCACATAAATCAGCGTAATCGCCGCATACGCTTTACGCGCCCGAGCCACAAACGCGCCAATCGGCAACACAATCATGATCACATCCAGCAAACCCCAAAGCGCCACCGGCGATGCCTCAAACAGTGTGACATTGACGATCAGCCCCAGGCACAGATACGTGGACAGCGACAGCAATGCATATCGCCCATCCTGTTCGAAATACACGCGCAACCCGTGCTGCTCATCCTCACTGCGGCTCGGCAGCAACAACGCCGCGGTGACAAACAGCGACAGCGTCAGCATCACCAGCAGTAGAAATTCGAGAAACGAGAAGGTCTGTTTCACCGCCGACAGTGCGTTGACGGCCCACCAGAATTGCAGCTGCATGGTAAACAGCATCACCGCCCAGACCAGCGCCACCCAATCTGGCTTGGCGACGCGGCGGATGCGGAACACCGTTAATGCACCGAGCAGGAGGCGGGTGACGGAGAGCCCGAGGATCATTGAGAGAACGGTGGCGACGATCGGGAAGTTGCTCATCTTGCCTCTCGCGGACTCGGTTTCGGCTGAAAGGGTGCTTTGGGCAGACTAGGTGGGGCGGGTAGGACCGTCAAACGTGGCTGTGCGGTTGGGTTGGCAGAAAACGGCTGTAGAGCCTTGCTGCGCGGAGGTAATGGATTAGGGTGCCCGCAGGCTGGAATGGATCTTCTCGACTAAGGATGTGTGGTTTATGGAATCTGCTTTTTCGCAAGTCACCGAGCGTTTGAACAACCGCCGGTTTTCTGTGGCGAACAATGCTCAGGGCTTGTCCGATGCGCGCACGGTGTTTCACTACTTCGTCGAAGGCACGGCGGTGTGGGGGACTTATGCGGGTGGGCATATTCGCATGGGCAACCAGGTTGGGCGGGTGACCGGGTCTGACAGTATCGAGCTGCTTTATCAGTGCATCACCACGGATGGCGAGATTCGCGCGGGTTGGTCGCGGGGTGTGGTGGGGGTTGATGAGGCGGGGCGGACGACGTTGCGGTTTGTGTGGGGGTGGTTGTCGGGGGCCGAGGGTGGCGGGGAGTCGAGTTATGTTGAGGTGGTCGCGTAACCGTCCGGTTTTTAGCTACGCGAGCGTTTCAATCACTGCAAATCCAATGAAGTCTCACTCACGGATGCTACATCCCAAGTCCGCATCACCTGCGTAATCGCCGCATCAATGCTTTCAATCGGCGTGTCATCCCGAGCAAGGATGGAAATCCCCTGCAGGAAACTGTCGAACACCGTCGCCATGGCGGCTGCGTTCGTGTCGTCGGCTAACAGCCCTTCACTCACACCGCGCTCGACACACGCCACAATCCCCGCGCGGGTTCGGGCGCGGGAGTGGGTGAGGGCTTGAGCGACGTGGGCGTTTTCCGGACTCGGCGCGCTCATGACGCCGAGGGTGACCATGCAGCCTTTGGGGTGGCCGTCGTCGCACTGCATGCGTGCTGACTGGCGCAGCGCGGTTTCGATGGCTTGGCGGGGCGGCAGGGTTTCGTCCCACAGGCATTCGGTGACTTGGGCGAAGGTGGTGAGGTAACGCTGCACGCACTCATCGAACAAGGCTTCTTTGGAGCCGAACGCGGCGTAGAAGCTCGGTGCGGAAATGCCGCCGCCCAGTTCGGCCTTCAACAGTGAAAGGGATGTCGAGTCGTAGCCGTGTTGCCAGAACAATTGCATGGCCTGGTCGACGGCGTCGTCGCGATCGAATGCGCGGGGGCGGCCGGTTCTGGCCATAGCTGAAACTCCTCGGGAAGTGATTTGGATACTAGTCGATACATAAGTCGTTGACAACGCGCATCCGATGCCGCCAGTATTTTATATCGATCGGTACGCAAGTCTGAATTTCCAAACTCAAGGAGTTTCCTGTGACACCCTCAATGACTCTATCGGCAGCGCCGAAAAGCCTGCCCATCGGCGCCTTGCTGGCGCTGGCTATGACCGGTTTTATCTGCATCGTCACCGAAACCCTGCCCGCCGGGCTGTTGCCGCTGATCAGCGAAGGCTTGGCGATTTCGCCTTCAATGGCCGGGCAGATGGTCACCGCGTACGCGCTGGGCTCGGTGCTGGCGGTGATCCCGATGACCATCGCCACGCGCGGGTGGCGTCGACGCAATGTGTTGTTGCTGACCATCGTTGGTTTTCTGCTGTTCAACTCGATCACGGCGTTGTCGTCGCACTATGGAGTGACGCTGGTGGCGCGGTTCTTTGCCGGGGTTGCGGCAGGTCTGGCGTGGAGTTTGTTGGCCGGTTATGCGCGACGCATGGTCGAGCCGGATCAGCAGGGCAAGGCGTTGGCACTAGCCATGGTCGGTACGCCGATTGCCTTGTCACTGGGCGTGCCGCTCGGCACTTGGCTGGGTGGCTTGGTCGGGTGGCGTACGACGTTCGGGTTGATGTCGGCCCTGACCTTGATGCTGATCGTTTGGGTGTTGGTGAAGGTGCCGGATTATCCGCCGCAGCCTGCGCATCAGCGTCTGTCGCTGCGCCGCGTGTTGACCACGCCGGGTGTGCGGCCAGTGCTGGCGGTGGTGATCAGCTGGATGCTGGCGCACAACATTCTCTACACCTACATCGCGCCGTTTGTGGCGCCGGCGGGGCTGGCGGATCGAGTGGACCTGGTGTTGTTGGTGTTTGGTCTCGCAGCGTTGGCGGGGATTTGGCTGACGGCCAAGTTGGTTGAGCCGCTGTTGCGCAAGACCGTGCTGGTGAGCTTGGCGACGTTTGCACTGGTGTGCTTAGGGTTCGGCTTTTACGGACGAGTGCCGGAGGTGATTTATCTGGGCGTGTTGGTGTGGGGATTGAGTTTTGGCGGTGCGGCGACGCTGTTGCAGACGGCTCTGGCGGATGCGGCGGGGGATGGCGCAGACGTGGCGTTGTCGTTGAATGTGGTGGCGTGGAATAGCGCGATTGCAGGCAGCGGGGTGGTCGGCGGGGTGCTGTTGGATCGATGGGGAGTTGCCGCTTTCCCATGGGCGATGGTGGTGTTGGTGGCGGTGGGGTTTGTGATTGCCTGGAGTGCTCGGGCGCATGGGTTCAGAGCGGGGCCGCGTGGGGCGGGAGCGGCGGCCGTGGTTGGGCACTGAAGGTTTTTCAACGCCGCTCATTTTTTGAAGTGCGCAAGAAGTTGCGCAGTGACTTTCTTTTTTTCTCGGGTGAATGCCCTGTAGCCCACGTCGTTATTGGCCTCCAGCCAAGTTCGCAACTTCTTGCACACCACTGCGCAAGAAGTTGCACACTTCTCTTGGTTTTTCATCGGTTTAGCGTCAAGAAAAGTGAATCGATGGCCGCAAAGCCTTGATCTGTATGGGTTGCATAAAAGCTGGCATGAAGTTTGATGGCTCAAGGCCACTCCGGTGAGCAATGTTGCCCGCCGGGTACGTCATTTTGAGCAAGGAGAGCATCCCCATGGCAACACCAGCGTACATGTCCGTCACTGGCGAAAAACAAGGCCTGATCACTGCAGGCGCTTTCACCGCTGACTCCGTAGGCAACACCTACCAGGAAGGCCACGAAGACCAGGTCATGGTGCAGGCTTTCACCCACGACGTGATCATCCCGCGTGACCCACAATCCGGTCAGCCAACCGGCCAGCGCGTGCACAAGCCAGTTGTGATCACCAAGGTCTACGACAAGGCTTCGCCTCTGCTGCAAGCGGCGCTGACTTCCGGCGAGCGCATGAGCGAAATCGTTATCCAGTGGTACCGCACTTCTGCTCAAGGCACCCAAGAGCACTACTACACCACCAAACTGGAAGACGCGATCATCGTCGCCATCAACAACAAAATGCACAACTGCCAGGACCCGTCGAACGCCCACTTCACCCACCTGGAAGAAGTGCAGTTCACCTACCGCAAAATCACCTGGACCCACGAAGTATCCGGTACTTCGGGTTCCGATGACTGGCGTGCTCCAGTCGTTTAATTACGGCTGATGGTTGTACCGCTTCGACCGGTTATGCCGGTCGAGGCACCTTCATTACTTAAAGAATTTACGTTGCCAGCTCCTTTAAGCGCTGGCGACCGTCGCAGCACTGCGCGAGGAACAAGGGATGTTCTCACCGGCCAACCAGCCTCATTTCAATCTGACCGTCGATGGCATCGACAGCGACTTCCAGGTGCTGTCGTTCACCGGTCGTGAGGCCCTCAACACGCCGTTCGAATTCGAGCTGGAACTGGTCAGCGAAAAGGCTTCGATCAACCTCGAAAGCGTGCTGCACAAACTGGCGTTTCTGCAGCTGTCGCCGAGCGGCACGGGGATTCACGGGCTGGTCTACAGCATCGCCCAGGGCGAGGCGGGCAAGCGCCTGACCCGCTACAAAATCTCCCTGCGCCCACAACTGGCGTACCTCGCGCACCGGGTCAACCAGCGCATTTTCCAGCAGATGACCGTGCAGCAGATTATCAGCCAAGTGCTGGAAGAACACGGCATCCTCGCCAGCGATTACCACTTCCAGCTCAGCGCGATTTATCCCGAGCGCATTTACTGCGTGCAGTACGACGAGTCCGACCTGGATTTCATCCAGCGCCTGTGCGAGGAGGAGGGGATTCACTACCACTTCCAGCACACCGCCAGCGGCCACAAACTGACCTTCGGCGATGACCAGACGGTGTTCCCGAAACTGGCGCCAGTGGCCTATCAGCAGGATTCCGGACTGGTCGCCGACAAACCGGTGGTCAAGCGTTTCGGCCTGCGTCTGGCGACCCGCACCAGCCGCACCACGCGCCGTGATTACGACTTCGTCAAACCGAAGATTGAGCTGGAAAGCGATGCCAAAAGCAGCGCGCAACCGGACCTCGAGGACTACGATTACCCGGGCCGTTTCGTGGATCGCGACCGTGGCAAGCACCTGGCCAATCGGGCACTGGAACGTCATCGCAGCGATTATCGACTCGCCGAAGGCAACAGCGATCAGCCTATCCTGGTCAGCGGGCATTTCCTCGCCCTGACCGAGCACGCCAATCCGACGTGGAATGACCTGTGGCTGCTCACCGAAATCTTCCACGAAGGCAAGCAGCCGCAGGTGCTGGAAGAGTCGGTGACCAGCGACACCACTGACCTTAAGGACGATTTCCACCAGGGCTATCGCAACCGCTTCAGCGCGATCCCGTGGGACGTCCCCTACCGTCCGCCGCTCGATCACCCGAAACCGAAAGTCCTTGGCACGCAAAGCGCCGTGGTCTGCGGCCCGGAAGGCGAGGAGATCTATTGCGATCAGTACGGCCGCGTAAAGGTGCAGTTCTTCTGGGATCGCGAGGGTAAGCACGACGACATGACCAGTTGCTGGATGCGCGTGGCATCCAACTGGGCGGCCGAGACCTTCGGCTCGATCAACATTCCACGGGTCGGCATGGAAGTGCTGATCACCTTTTTGGAAGGTGATCCCGATCAGCCGCTGATCACCGGTTGCCTGTACCACGGCGCCAATCTGCCACCGTACAAACTGCCGGATTTCAAGGCCCTGGCCACGGTCAAGAGCAAGGAATACAAGGGCAGCCGCGCCAACGAATTACGCATCGACGACACCACCAGCGAGATCAGCATCGCGCTGCGCAGCGACCACGGTGCGAGTGCGATCAACCTCGGCTACCTGACCCATCCGCGCCCGAGCGGTGGTCAGCCGCGCGGCGAAGGTTTTGAACTAAGAACCGATCGCCACGGTGCCGTGCGTGCGGCGGCCGGTCTGCTCATCACGACTGAGCCGCGCCCGAACGAATCCAAGCACCACAAGGATCTGCCGGAAACCGCTGAACGCCTCGCGACGGCCAGCGATCAGCAGGACGGTTTTGCGGTACAAGCCAAAGAGCTTCAGGCCCAAGAGGCAGGCGATCAGGACGACGTTGCCAAAGCGCTGCATGCCCAGCATCAAGGCGTACTCGGCAGCGGCCCGGCGAACCTCACCGCCAACGAATTCCCCGAGTTCACCGAACCGCATCTGGTCCTCGCCAGCCCGGCCGGCATCGCCCTGACCACGCCGCGCTCCAGCCACATCGCCACCGGCGAACACCTGGCCCTGAGCAGCACCGGCCACACCAGCCTGTCGATCGGCAAACGCCTGCTCGCCAGTGCCAGTCGCGGCATGCGCCTGTTCGTGCAGAGCATGGGCTG